>Ga0115011_10000332_pt1 | contig 40508 bp, 34 predicted proteins | sample TroAtlMetagenome_2_FD_88705 | JGI IMG/M metagenome (GOLD analysis project Ga0115011, IMG submission 88705) | Marine eukaryotic phytoplankton communities from Atlantic Ocean - Tropical Atlantic ANT8 Metagenome | ecosystem: Environmental > Aquatic > Marine > Oceanic | place: Tropical Atlantic... | reverse complement strand
TGTTCTGCCCTTTGACTGTGAATAAAAGACAAGCACCATCATATAGGGTGACTTTTTGCCCGTAATACCCATTTTCTTTTGAAGTCATAACCAAACCTATGAAATATTGAACGAATCTTGAATAAGGCAAGCCTAAACGGTTGAAATCTTGAACGAATCTTGAACCACATTATAGCATACAGTAACAAAAAAGGAGAGTAATATCAAGGGTTTCATCAATGTCGGTTACGGTGTAACGATCCCAGACTCCGAGCTAACGGAGAAGGTGAGCCTTAGCGGTGGGCCAGGGGGGCAGCACGCCAACAAGACAAGCTCTAGGGTCACCTTGAGCTGGAACGTTGTAGAGAGCGAGGCGCTTGGACCAAATCAGCGGCAGAGGCTCATGAGCAAGATCGGCTCTAAGTTAACAAAATCGGGTATGCTTCAGGTGCATGTAGACACCCACCGCTCACAGCATGCCAACCGCGAGACAGCTCGTGAGCGTATGTCGGAGATCGTTCACGCCGCTCTAGCCATAGAGAAGCGCCGCAAGGCTACAAAGCCAACAAGGGGCTCCCAGAAGCGACGTGTGGAGTCCAAGCGAAGGCGATCTCAGGTAAAGAAGGGGAGAGGTAAGGTTCGGGAGTAGGGCATTTGGTTTAGCCTCAACAGGGTTGATAGCTCGGCCTCTACTCTACCATTGCATCTAGCTCTTCCCAGCGTGCGTAGAGGCGCTCGATCTGGTTGGGCAGATCTTTTGATAGGGCGGTTAGTGCCTGCACCTTGTCGGGGTCTGCTTTGTAGATCTTTGGGTCTGCTAAAAGGTCGCATGCTTGGGTCAGATCGGTCTCCAGTCTGTCGATCTCAGCCGGTAATTTCTCATACTCTGTGTTCTCTTTGTAGCTCCGCCTCTTAGCCTTTGTAGCAGCGGTAGGGGGCTTCTTCTCAGCCTTTGGTTTGCTTGAGTTTGCCTTTCTAGCGGCCTTAGCCTCGTCAGCGAGACGTTTAGCGTAGGCGTCTCGAGCCTGAATCCGCGACGCGTACTGAACGATCTCCCCCTCGGACTCATAGGAGAGCACGGCTGTACAGACCCTGTCTAAGAAGGCGCGGTCGTGAGAGACAACGACTACCGCACCATCAAACCCCAACAGAGCCTCCTCGAGTACTCGGAGGGTGAGTAGATCCAGATCGTTAGTGGGCTCATCGAGTAGGATAAGGCCAGCCCCGTCGAGGAGCACCTTTGCCAGCAATAGCCTAGCCCTCTCCCCACCAGATAGGCTCGATACCCTCTGGTCTAGGGACTCACGCCCAAATTGTAGGCGGTTTAAGAAGCTGACGACGTGAACCTCGCTGTCACCTATCTTCACGAACGGGTTCCCGTTTCCAGCAGCCTCAAAAACAGAGGCTTTAGGGTCGAGACCTGAGCGATCTTGATCCAACATGGCGAGCTTTACACGAGGCCCCCGCTGTATCTCTCCCGAGTCGGGCTCCAGCAGGGTGGCGATGATATTAAGCAGAGTGGACTTTCCGGCGCCGTTAGGACCTAGTATCCCCAGCCGATCCCCAGGTCTTATCACGAGGTCTAGGTTGTCGATCAGGTGGCGATCAGCAAAGCTCTTGTTTACCTGCCGCAGCTCTAGCAGGGTACTGCCCTTGGGCACACCGCACTGAAAAGATAGGGAGAACTCTCCGCGTACCTTTACGTTCCTGACCGACTTTAATTCGTCTAGCCGTTGCAGCCTCGCCTTCTGTTTTGTAGATCGGGCCGCGGGTGACCTCGAAGCCCACTCCGCCTCGCGGGCGATCATTGAGAGTCGTGCCCCCTGAGTCCTCTGTTGGATCGCTTCTCGCTCGGCTTTCTGGATCAAATAGTCCCCGTATGAGCCGTTGTACGAGACGCAGATGCCATCCTCGACCTCAACTATGCGCGTAGCCACAGCCTCTAGGAGGTAGCGGTCGTGAGTCACAAGTAAGATGGCTCCTCTCCACTCCATCATAAAGCCTTGGAGCCACTCTATAGTCTCAGAATCAAGGTGGTTTGTTGGCTCATCGAGCACAAGCAGGTGGGGTCTCGCTAGAAGAACCCTAGCTAGAGCAAGTCGTCGTTTCTCCCCACCAGAGAGCTTGTCTATTGAGCGGTCTCGAGGCGGCACCTGGAGCTTCATAGCCATGGCCTCGATCTTGTGGGTAACCTCCCATCCAGCCAAATCTAGCTCCGCCATGCATAGATCCATCACCTTTGCATCGTTTTCAATGCTAGCCTTTTCAAACCTTTCTAAGAGGTCGCCGTGCCACTTAATTGACTCGTCGAGTGCCTCTCCTACGGTGTTGCCAGGGATAACTGGGTTCTGGTCTAGAAATGCGACCTTTTTCCCTGTCGCGCTGGCGGAGCCAGGGAGGACAATAGTTCCGAAGTCTGCTTCCATTGCCCCAGAAATAATCCTGAGCAGTGTAGATTTACCAGCCCCATTAATACCAACTAATCCCACCCTCTCATTGGTGTGCACTGATAGGTCGCAGCCACGCAGTACGGCGCGATCACCAAATGCCTTCTCAATCCCTTTGCCCTGAAGTAGTTCCATGTGGGCCCTCTATCACGTGTGAAAGCCTTATGTAGGTGGTCAGTCGACTATTGAGCGCGTTAGCAGGTTGCAACTATGAAAAACAAGAGCAGAATAGCGGCGTTTCTAGAGAAGGCGCCAGACAGCACTTTCGCCATCTATGCGGTTACAGCCTCTTTTTGCACCTATTTTTGCATGTACGCGTTCCGAAAGCCGTTCGCCGCGGGCTCATATGAGGGGGTCCATTTTTTTGGCTCTGAGATAGAGCTAAAAACGGCCTTCGTGATCAGCCAACTGATTGGCTATACGATCTCAAAGTTCCTAGGTTTGAAATACTGTAGTGAGGCTATAGCTCGTAACAGGGGTAGATTTCTTATTGGGCTTGTTGTCACGGCACAGATAGCATTGCTGGGTTTCGCCCTAGTGCCACCAGACTGGAAGGCAGCGGCACTACTATTAAACGGTCTGCCTTTGGGTATGGTCTGGGGAGTCGTGGTCTCTTACCTAGAGGGCCGCAGAACATCAGACCTTCTAATGGCTGGCTTGAGCACCTCCTTTATAGTTGCCAGCGGTATGGTGAAGGATGTGGGGCGTTGGCTAGTAAGTGTACAAGGGGTCGGTGAGTATTGGATGCCGTTCGCTGTGGGGGCGATATTTTTGCCTATCTTCTGCCTTTCAGTCTGGGCTATGGAGCAGTTACCACGTCCCTCAGAGGAGGATGTTCATTCACGGAGTGAGCGGACAGCGATGAGCGCTAATGAGCGATGGGCGTTTGTAAAGAGGTTCGGGTTTGGTCTTGTTACCCTTGTTCTTATGTATGTCATGCTTACCGCTTTCCGAGATTACAGGGACAACTACGGCGTTGAGATGTTTACTGAGCTTGGCTACAGCGACGATCTCGCCATATTCTCTAAGTCCGAGTTACCAGTTGCCTTTGGAGTCATGATAGCGATGGCCGCGCTGAATCTAATAAAGGACCATAAGCGTGGTTTCTTCGGAGCACTGATGCTTATGGGTGCGGGAACTGCTCTTGTCGGTATAAGCACGGCCCTACAGCAGCAGGGCGCAATATCGGGGATGACCTGGATGATCCTGACAGGCCTCGGTTCTTACATGGCATATGTGCCGTTCAATTCGGTCCTGTTTGAGCGGCTGATGGCATACACGAGGTTCACTGGTACCGCGGTGTTTGCGATCTACATAGCCGACTCAATGGGGTACTTGGGCTCGGTGTTCATGCAGCTCTATAAGGACCTGCTTGAGTCAGGTAGTAGCAAGCTTGAGTTCTTTCAGGCCTATAGCTACTTAACATCCATATTAGGGCTACTCTTGTTAGGTATCAGTGCCCTGTATTTTGCTAGAAAGCAGCCCTAGCCTTCTCTGTGTCGTGGTAAGCTATCGTTGGCCTTAAAATGTAACAGAGGGCGTATGTTTTTGTTTGCGAATCATCTATATGGTCTCCTTGTGGTTTCAGGCGCCGCAGTTTTAGTTGGGGTGCAGATCTCTTGTGGTAAAGCCTTGATAGAAGATAGTGGGGGAGACAGCAGCGTAGAAACTGGCGACACGACCATTACTGACACCTCGCCTGTCGATGATGGTCTGTGCAAATTGGTGCCAGATATAGCTGAGTCTTCAACTCAACCTCAGCTCAGTGTTGAAGAGCTATTTTCTAGTGCCATCCCAGGTGGCTTGGTTGATTACTCAGCGTTCACGCCACAGGACGGAGATGGGGCAGCCCTTCATCAGTTTAATGGAACATTTGAGCTCCAAACGGAGTCGTCGGCACAGTCGGAACTGCTCTCTATCACCTATTGGGTCCCCGATGAGATGGGGACACCGCGTCTACCAGACATGGAGTTTGGGTTTACTCAGTGCGGTAACACGCTGATCCCAAGACAACGGGGCAGGGTATCAACTGAAGATCCAAATTGGGATCTGTTCGTCTCTCCAGGCACCGTCTGGTCAAATTCCAACGATATAAGCCCAGAAGGGGAGCCGCTGTCTAGGGCTTCATTTCCCTTCGCTATGGCATTCAAGGTTGAAAACTGCCTGCAGAATGGGGTGATGACGTTCCTTTTTAACGACTCTGAAATATCGAATGTTCGATACCAGGTCTCTTCCGAGACGTGTCCTTTTTTAAAGTTCAACCTTTTTGGGCAATCGGAGGTGGTCTATGACCCTACGCCAGTTGAACGGAGCGATGAGATCCGAGAGGTTTGGCTCGCTGAAGAGGAGTCCAAGCTCCCGATCACCTCTTTTTCAGAGCTTTTAACTGGTAATCCAGAGCTCTCAGAGTCGAGCTTTAATCTTGGTCTGACCATGGGGGCCCTGACTACAAGGGGGCTTGTTATGGACGGCACTATTTATCTAGATGAGTGCCGTACCAGGTCAGGAAGTTATCCGTTCTGTGAGTCAGTACTTTTACCTGCATACTCAATAACCAAGACCTTGCACCTAGGGGTAGGCCTGGCCGCAATGGCGTTAACTTCAACACGAGACCCATATGGCGTCTTGTTGTCCGAGCTACTGCCAGAGGCGATCGCTGGGGCAGCTGGGGACTGGTCACAGGTCACTATTGAGCACACCCTAGATATGTCTACTGGTCACTATCAAGTGCTAGGACAGGGCGATGACGCGATGACAGATTTCTATACTGATTTCTCAATCGAGTCTCGACTGGAGAGCGCGTTTGCATTCCCATACAAGGAGCCTCCAGGGCAGCGTACAGTCTACCTGACTCCCAACTCGCAGTTAGCAGCTGCTGCTATGGATCAGCTCTTTATAGGGGGAGAAATAGGTGAAAGTGACCACGATGACTCGTTTAGATTCCTGTTGGATAAGATTTATCGACCTATAGGTGTAACTCTAGACTCTCAGACAGTACTCAGGACATGGGAGAACGGTGGTGAGAACAATGGGACAGCTTTCGGTGGTTATGGCATGGCTCTGACGCCCAGTAATCTGTCAATTATTGCTGAGTTCATGCTAGGTGATGGGGTCATAAATGGCGAGAGAGTGCTAGACGCCGATAAGTGGGACGATACTATGTTCAGGAACATAGAAGACATAGGCGCTCCGATGTACTTCTATGATTGGTCATACAATAACGGCATGTGGGGCTATCCATTGAGCAGCTTTGGTTGTGAGGGGCACGTACCAGTAATGTTTGGGGTGAGCGGTAACACTGTAATCTTGGCTCCAAATGGCATCACATATTTCGCATTTAACGATGAAGCGGAATTTCCTGTTTACAATGTATTATCTCAGCTGAATGCAATTTCACCGCTATGTGAATAAGAGTAGGCATTGTCACTAAACATGTGAACTAAACACGAGGCTTACCCAATGACTACTAATGAAATAGAGAGCGACCTAGAGGCTGGTCCTGGCTCAATAACCGAGGACTCTGAGCAGCTCTACACCCCCAGGGAGGGCGAGGTCGGCCTGACCTTTAGGGCTGTATTGGCAGGCTGTATGTTGGGAGGCGTAGTCTCAGCTATGAACATCTACTTCGGCCTAAAGACGGGTTGGTCAATAGGCGGTTCTTTGATAGCTGCTATCTTGGGCTACTCGATCTTCAACACCCTGAAACCCGCTAATGAGTATGGGGTCTTGGAGGCGAACATCACCCAGACTTCAGGATCTGCGGCAGGGACTATGACCTCAGCAGCTGGTCTCTTGGCCTGTATACCAGCGATGGGAATGCTGGGATATGAACTGTCTTACTTTCACCTCACTGTCTGGGCCGCATCGATAGCTTACCTCGGAGTCTTTTTCGCTGTGCCCCTTAGGCGCCAGATGGTCTTGGTTGAGAAGCTTCGGTTCCCAACAGGTACCGCCACAGCTCAGACAATAATGGCCATGTTTTCTTCTGGGAAAGAGACCCTAGAGAAGTCACGTACGCTTGTTCGTTGGGGTATCGGTGCAGCCATCTTCACCCTGCTAGCCTTTTTCTTCCCTCAGTTGGGAACACCGCCCGCAGAGCTTTGGGGGCTATACGGGTTTGTCGCAATAATGATTCTATCTGGTAGAACATGGCTAAGGTGCGAAGACAAGCAGAAGGCTATGTACCTAGCTTTAGTGGCGATAGCGGTTTTGCTTTTTGGGGACCGCCTCCCTATCGCCGCACTAGGCGTCGCTGGATCCTATGGGTTTATGTTACTCGTCAACCCATTGATGGCTGGCGCTGGGATACTAATAGGACCTAGGGTCGCAACTTCTCTTTTACTAGGCGCAATAGTCTCTTGGGCTATCTTAGGACCAATAGCCCAAAGCAATGGTTGGGCAGAGGGTTCCATTATGTCGTACGAGGACGGCATGCGAGGCTGGATCTTGTGGCCAGGTGTCGCCATTATGGTGGCCGATGCGCTGACTCAGCTCGCCTTATCCTGGAAGAGTATTGTTCGTACTTTCCGCCCTGGTGAGGGTGATGATAATGTTGTGGACAAGGTCCTGCCTATCCCTACTAAATGGTGGGTCGGCGGGCTAATCTTGGCTAGTATCGCAACAATAGTAGTCTCAAAGTGGTTTTTCCATATCCCGATGCACCTCTCAGCGATGGCTATAGCCCTCTCGTCTGTGCTTTCGATGATTGCCGTGAGGTCTACTGGGGAGACGGATATCAACCCAATAGGGGGTATGGGTAAGGTTACACAGTTGGTCTATGGAGGTGTGGCACCAGGCGCGATGGCGACCAACTTGATGGCTGCTGGTATAACAGGTGCTGGTGCCTCGCAGGCAGGCGATATGATGCAGGACCTAAAGACTGGTCACTTACTAGGCGCACAACCAAGACATCAGTTTAAGGCTCAGCTTATCGGGGTAGCGGCTGGAATATTGTTCTGTGTCCCTATCTACAAACTATTTGATAACGCTTACGACATCGGTGGTGAAGAGCTTCCAGCTCCTGCGGCCCACGCCTGGAAGGCAATGGCTGAACTGCTCTCAAACGGACTTGACTCACTACCCCCTATGGCGGGATGGGCTGTTACTTTAGGCTTTATATTCGGCGTTGTGATGGTGTTACTTGGCCGAGTAGAGAGGTTCAAGAAGTACATGCCCTCTGGCTTGGCCTTCGGTATCGCCTTTATAGTACCGGCCTACTATTCTGTCTCCATGTTCTTGGGGGCATTGGTCTTCTATTTCTGGAAGAAGAACAACCCCGCTAAAGCGGAATCTCTAGGGTTTTCAATAGCATCTGGCTTGATAGCTGGAGAAGGCCTTATGGGAATACTTGTAGCGATTCTGACATTATTGGGCTTTAGTGCAATAAGTTAGGGTTAATTTTGAATATGTCAGTATATTGAGCGTTGTTCGCTTGAAAAGACAAAATACATAAGGATTTGTAATGAAGCCCCATAATTTAAAAATGTTAACCATTGTCAGCTTGTTTTTGTCGCCAGTTGCATATGCAGGAGATTGTGTTGAGATAGACTCTGAAAGAGATAACCTCTCAGCTGATCAGCAACGTTCGGCTCAACTACTGTTTTCGAACTCACTAGAGTCCGAAGGTGTAACTGTTGGTGAGCCCTGTGATAATGTATGGAGGCTCAGTCATGTTCGTATGGGGGAATCAGTTACTGTAAGGGCTGAAGGTCCAGAACGAATAGAGACTATGACGACATCTGTTATTGAAGATCTGCCTCGCATATATTCTCAGCTTACCAGCGCAATGGTCAATGGCACAGAGCTAGCTGGTGCAGCAAGCAGAGATAACGTTACCGTAGAACAGTCAAGAAACCAGAGGCGCGTACGAGCCGACTATCTAGCGACCATGAGGTTCGGGGGTGCTATGCTATCCCCATCATCTGGGATCTTGCCGATGTTCGCTGGTGGTATGCGCCTAGAGCTAGACCGATATGCAATAGATGCAGACTGGACGATCGTTGTGGATACTAGCGATGGTGCTGAGAATTTTGGCATGGGTGGCCACCTCAACGTAATTTCGTTTACTGATCCGCTCGCCATGCACACACCTTACTTAGGTGCAGGTATGGGATATGGGGGAATTACTACTGGTAGCGGCGGAAACGCTGGGTTTGAAGGCCAGGTGTTCGGTGGATATGAGATGTTTAGGGCATCAACAATGAGGCTGTTCTTTCAGGGTAACGCTGTACTACCCGCTTACACCCTCGATGACGGGAGTTGGTTCCCAACAATGTCTGTATCAATGGGAATTGGTTACAAGCCTCAGCCAAAAAGCAGTGGCTCTGTACCATGGTGGGCGTTGTTGCTCTAGTACTTGAAATATTAGGCTAGGCCTAGTCAAAAAAACAAAGAGCCTCCACGACCTAAGTCGTGGAGGCTCTTTAGTATTATTATTTACCTAGCGAGGCTTACCAGCGTCCGCCGCCGCCGCCGCCGCCGTATCCGCCGCCGCCGTCGCGTCCACCGCCACCGCCGCGACCACCGCCGTAACCGCCGCGACCACCGCCGCCGCCGCCGCCGCCGCCGTATCCGCCGCGACCACCGCCGCCGCCGCCGCCGCCGTATCCGCCGCGACCGCCACCGCCACGGTTTCCACCGCCACGATTACCGCCAGTTCTCTCTGTAGCTGTATCGACCCTAATTGAGCGTCCATCGAGCTCTGTGTCGTTGAGCTTCTCAACTGCAGCTGCAGCCATGTCTGCCTCGGCGAATGTTACGAAACCAAAGCCGCGCGAACGACCAGTTTCTCTTTCTGTTATTACCTTAGCATCGGTTACTTCACCGCATTGCTCGAAGTGCTCTTTAAGAGCGTCATCGTTTGTGGCCCAAGCGAGCCCGCCTACGAATAGCTTAGTCGACATCTCAATATTCCCGTTCTTTCTGATTCACCGAGGCGAATAGTCTTAGAACGCGACATTGCGTAATAGATCCACCTCAGTAGGGTCCTTTACACCGTTATGAATGTTCTGTCTCGATCTTTTCGGCGATCAATACAGATTAGTCAGCGGCTGGAGGTCGCCTCTCCCTTGACGTCTATCTCCCAATAGCCCATATCTGCGGCACCTATCCACTCGATTTCAAGCTGCCTAGAAATGATCTCGCCGCTAAACTCGAAATCAAATGACTCACTGCCACCTCCACCCCTAAAGTCGGTAGATATTGTGACAACGCCGCTGACTTCTGCGTTTTCGTTAACCTCACCATAGAACTCAGCCTCGTATTGGCTCCAATCACCACTACAGTCCCCTGAACCATACACTTCTCCGTCTATACCGACTTCAAAGCTAACTGCTTTTTTCTTGTTGCATTCACTCCAGCTTCCTCCCCACAAATAGAGCTCCATTTCACCGTCATAATCACCTTCCCACTCCTCGAAAATATTAGTCTCTGTGGTTTCTGTGTCAGTTTCGGTACTGGTGTTTACATCAGTTATATCGGTGGTTCCTGACGTGTCAGTAGTTCCTATACTACCAGTGTCCCCACCGTTCCCACCTATGTCTAAAGTACCGCTTTTTGAACAGGCCAGGGTGGAGAGGGCGAAAATGGTTAGTAGGCCTTTTTTCATTTGCATATTTCCGTGCTTAGAATTTATCATTAGGGCTGTTGTGACCCATACTAGATAGCGTAATTCTCTAACTTATGCTGATAAAACTGAGTATGGCTCCATGTTTGAACTGTGTTAGATGCTCAATATAGTTCTTAAACCTAGGTAAAACGCTATGCTGCTTATTTGTACAAAGACCTGAAGTGCCTGTCGCAAGGCGGTCGCTTTGCTTTCTGATAATGGAATCTCCTACACGTATCGAGAGTACACCAAGGAGCCTTTTACCAGGGATGAACTAGTGGTGATTTTGAATAAACTTGGAATGGAGCCAAAAGATGTTCTAAGGTCTCGAGATGCGAAAAAGGCTGGGCTAACGGGTTCGGAGTCTAAGGAGGAGCTTATTGGTTTAATGGTAGAGAACCCTAGACTGGTTCAGCGACCTATAGGGGTAGTAGGAGATAGTGCAGTTGTTGGTCGTCCACCAGAACTACTGTTAGATCTCGTCTAATTAGACCTTTAGTTGGAGCGATAGAATGGACACAAAATTTTACAGTCACAAGCAGGTATCTACATGGCTATTTGCAGTGTTGGTACCGCTTTTTGTTTGGCTAAGCTTATGGGCATACTCAGCAGGTGTACTCGATGAGGCTGTGTTGGTTCTTGGTTTTGGCATGACGATATTGGCCTTGCTGGGCTCGCTTACTACAGAGGTTTCAGAGAGTAGTGTTCACCTGTCATTTGGTTTAGGGCTGATTCACAGAACTATCGATAGAAGTACTATTGCTAGAGTGATTCAGGTTCGAAATTCTTGGTGGTACGGTTTCGGAATTAGGTACACTCCCCACGGTTGGATGTGGAACGCATCTGGTCTTGACGCGATTGAGATCACATATAAGAACGACAAGAAATTCCGGATAGGAACTGACGATCCAGAGGGGCTTCTGAAGGCGCTTAGCTAGAGGCCCCTAGGTATTTCCACACACCAGCCTCGCACCGCCTAAACATAGAACGTTCGCGAAAAGAGCGGTCGTGTGAGCCATGCTTTAAATTAGCGGTGAACTGGACGTATCCGATCTCTTCAGAGGTATCTATTGCTTCGATTGTTAACCCTGTGAAGTTGTGGTCTTTACAGAAGCGCGTAATCGAAGCCCTCCATTTTTCGGTGTCTACTGAGTATTGTGAGCCATCTCTATGAGTGCTTTTGATAATGTAGTCAACGTACCCCATCGAGAAAGCTGAATACCGGGACCTCATTAAAAATACGGGCTCAGATGGCGCCTCCCCATTGTGAAGAGGTCTACAGCATCGCTTGTATTTGTTGCCAGAGAAACATGGGCAAGGTGCGTTGGGGCTCACTATTAGATCAGGTACTTTCGCTCATCGAGCCAGGCGATGATCTCATCAGCGGCCTGCTCAGGTGATCTTTCGGTCGTGTTCACTCGAATCTCTGGGGAGCTTGGTGCCTCGTATGGGCTGTCGATCCCTGTGAAATTCTTTATCTCACCAGCTCGGGCCTTCTTGTATAAGCCTTTCACGTCTCTAGCCTCTGCCACTTCAATCGGTGTGTCAACGTGTATCTCTACGAACTCGTTATCCTCAAGAATAGTCCTGGCCATTTCTCGTTCGCTAGCAAATGGCGAGATGAACGAGGCAATGGTGATCAGACCACCACTTACCATTAGCTTGCAGACTTCTGCGACACGCCTGATGTTCTCTACTCTAGCGGCGTCAGTGAATCCGAGGTCTCGGTTTAGGCCGTGGCGAACATTGTCGCCATCTAGTGAGATTGTGTGGCGACCACGAGAGTGTAGTTTTTTCTCAACGACATTGGCGATGGTTGATTTACCTGAGCCAGATAGGCCAGTGAACCAGAGAACAACTGGTTTCTGGGCCTTCATGTTGGCTCGAGCCTCTTTGTTTATATCCATTGACTGCCAATGAATATTTGAAGCACGCCTCAGTGCGAAGTTTATTAGTCCCATACCAACAGTGTTGTTGGTCATCCTGTCGATGACAATAAACGCACCCATAACCATGTTGTCAGTATATGCGTCGTAGGCGATGTCTCGGTCTACCGAGATGTTGCACACACCTATTTCATTTAATGACAGGGTCTTTGCTGGCTCGTTAGCCATGGTGTTTACGTTGATCTTGTGCTTAGGTCTAGTTGGGGTAAGGGTCGCTTCCTGTGCCCCAATCTTCATTATGTAGGGCCGGCCAGGGAGCATTGGCTCATCTGCCATCCATAGGATTGTCGACTGAAACTGGTCTGCCACAGCGCATGGGTCAGCCGCCGTTGCGATGACATCACCCCTAGAGATATCGATCTCGTCCTCTGTTGTGATTGTGATTGACTGTCCTGCTATTGCGCAGTCTAGGTCTCCGTCGAATGTCACAATCCTCGCGACTCGGCTCTCTTTTCCAGAAGGCAGCGCCTTAATTCTGTCTCCTGGGCGGATAACACCGCTCGCTATTTGACCTGAGAATCCTCTAAAGTCTAGATTTGGCCTGTTTACCCACTGTACAGGCATCCTAAATGGTGACTCTAATCGGGCTTCTCCAACAGGAACATGCTCTAGGTGTTGTAGCATCGTCGGACCGCTGTACCAAGCGGTACGCTCACTAAGAGCTATTATATTGTCCCCCTTAAGTGCAGACAGGGGGATCGCCTGTATATTTTCCAATCCAATAGACTTGGCGAACTCCCTATAGTCAGAACAGATATCATTGAAGGTGGATTCTGCGTAGTCCACCAAATCCATCTTATTCACAGCGAGAAGCACCTTGCTTACACCCAGCATGGAGACAATAAAACTGTGCCGCCTAGTCTGTGTCAGTACGCCTTTTCTAGCGTCGATTAGAACTACAGCAACATCGGCAGTTGATGCGCCTGTCGCCATATTTCTTGTGTACTGTTCGTGACCAGGTGTGTCAGCTACGATGAACTTTCGTTTGTCGGTAGAGAAGAAACGATAAGCTACGTCGATAGTTATGCCCTGTTCTCTCTCGGCGGCTAGGCCGTCGACTAATAGTGCGAAGTCAAAGTCGTCGCCTTGAGTTCCTACCTTCTTTGAGTCTGCCTCTAGTGAAGCTAATTGGTCCTCGAAGATCATTTTTGATTCGTAAAGGAGCCTACCTATAAGGGTTGATTTTCCATCATCCACCGATCCACATGTGATGAATCTAAGGAGAGACTTGTTTTCCTGGGCCTCTAGGTAACCGAGGATATCTTCTGCTATTAAGTCGTCTTTGTGGGCCATTAGAAGTACCCCTCCTGCTTCTTCTTTTCCATACTTGCGTTGCCGTCAAAGTCGATAACTCGGCCCTGGCGCTCAGATGTAGTTGTTAGCAACATCTCTTGGATGACCTCAGGTAAAGTCGTGGCTTCGGATTCGACTGCGCCAGTTAAAGGATAGCAACCGAGTGTTCTGAACCGAACCATCTTTTCCATAGGGACCTCTCCCTCTTTCAAGGGGATCCTGTCGTCGTCAACCAAAATTAGGACACCGTCACGTTCGACAACTGGACGACGAGCCGACAGGTATAGTGGGACGATGGGGATCTTTTCTAGATATATGTACTGCCAGATATCTAGCTCGGTCCAGTTTGAGATGGGAAAGCACCTGATGGACTCTCCTTTGTGTTTACGAGAATTATAGAGGCTCCAGAGTTCTGGACGTTGATTTTTTGGGTCCCAGCGGTGTTGGGCGGTCCTAAAAGAGAAGATTCTCTCTTTTGCTCGGGATTTCTCCTCATCTCGTCTAGCACCACCAAATGCTACGTCGAATTTGTGCTTGTCCAGGGCCTGCTTTAAGCCTACGGTTTTCATTATATCAGTGTGGACAGCGGAGCCATGTGAGAATGGCCCAACCCCCTGGGCAACGCCGTCTTGATTAATATGCACTATAAGGTCTAGACCTAACTTTTTGCACATGTCATCACGGAATCTGATCATCTCCTTGAATTTCCATGTTGTGTCTACGTGCATTAGTGGAAAAGGAGGCTTTGATGGGTAAAAGGCCTTCATTGCAAGCTGAAGCATTACGGAGCTGTCTTTTCCAACTGAGTAGAGCATAACTGGGTTCTCTGCTTCAGCGGCTACCTCACGCATGATGTGAATGGCTTCGGCCTCTAGTCGCCTGAGGTGAGTAAACCTTTCAGAGGTAATCTTAACATTTGTATTCTCAATTTTGGACATGGTCCGTTCTCCCGCAAATGTACCAATTTTATAGGTTAAAAAATCGGTTAAAAAAGTCGAAAGGGAACTAACCCGATAAAATGATATTCACCAAACACCGAGTATGTTTTTGCGCACTATAATATGTACAAGTTTTATGCGCTCTAACATTAGCGTTTGTCTTTTCAGGTTTACAATACTGGACAAACTATCCAATTTACTCGCATATCTTATTCGTTGAATCCTGGAATTAAGCCCTAGAACCTAAGCGAATTGTCTCTCTACGAGCCTCTTATAAAGGCCGCCCATTGCTACAAGCTCATCGTGTCCACCAGACTGTAGTATCTGGCCTTCGTGCAGGACACACACTCTGTCTGCCTCTTTTACGGTGGATAGCCTGTGAGCTATAATGATCGTTGTCCTACCAATCATCAGTCGCTCGAGTGCCTCTTGAACTAGGTACTCAGACTCCGCGTCTAGTGCAGAGGTGGCCTCATCCAAAACTAGAATTTTTGGGTCTTTTAGAATAGCCCTCGCGATAGCGACGCGCTGCTTTTGACCCCCAGACAGCTTTACCCCCCGTTCCCCAACCTTTGTTTCGTAACCATCTGGGAAATTGGAGATGAACTCGTGGGCATTGGCTGCTGTGGCCGCTTCAATGATCTGTTCACTAGTAGCGTTTAGGTTTCCGTAGCGGATGTTGTCAGCCACGCTTGTTGCGAAGAGCAGCGGCTCTTGAGAAACAACTCCGACCAGCTCTCTCACCTGGTCCACCTGGAGAGAAGTAACATCTTTTTCATCAAACTTGATCGTGCCGCCGTCTGGATCATAGAGCCTAGATAGAAGAGAGGCTACAGTTGACTTACCTCCACCAGACGGGCCAACTAAAGCGACAACCTCACCAGCCTCGATGGTAAGTGAGAGTCCAGTCAGAACAGGGATATCAAGGCGGGTAGGGTAGGCAAAATCAACCTCAACAAAGTCAATCTTTCCAGTGATCTCACCGACATTTAGCTCGCCCCCCTGGACCCCTGGCTCCCTATCTATCAGTTCAAAAATCCTTTCAGATGCGCCTATTGCCTTCATAAAGTCTTCGTAGAGACCAGCTATGGCACCTAGTGAAAACGCTACTGTCAAGGTGTAGAGTAGGAAACTGGTAAGCTCCCCAATTGATAAGGTGCCCTCCACAAGCATGTTACCACCCGCCCATAGTACAGCAGCTATTGCCCCGTAGCCTCCGAACCCTATGAAGCCCCTTAGAGCCGCTATTATTGAGGCTCTGTGTTTTGCTACCTTAAACGACTCCTGCACAGCATCGCTGTACCTAGCCAACTCTGTCTTCTCTCTCGCGAAAGACCTAACTGTACGAACACCTGAGATGGTCTCTTCAGCGACGACAGTGCTGGCTGCTAGAGCGTCTTGGAAAGCCCTAGACAGCTTTCGCATACGCTTGCCTAATATAGCTCCCGAGATAGCGACAATAGGGACGATTGCTAACGTTATCAGTGTGAGCTTCCAGGATGTATAGAACAGGAACCCTATAGCGCCAATTCCCATTATTAAGAAGCGCAATAGCATTGAAACATTCACCGTCACGGTGTTCTGAAGGACAGTTGTGTCAGAGGCTAGCCTGTTAGTAAGCTCTCCTGTTCGGCGAGTGTCGAAGAATCCGATCTCCTGACGAATTATTGCGGCGTAGAGGTCTGTACGAAGCTTCGCCACTATACGCTCACCCGCTACAGTGAACAGCCAGGCCCTAAGTGCGCCCATAACAGCACCAGCTCCAAAGAGACAGATTAGGATTAGAGCGCCCCTGTTTACCAGATCGCGCCCTCCGCCCTCGTCGATGCCGTCGATCATGTTTTGGATGACCATTGGGTACATCAGGGTCATTCCAGACCCAATAGATAGCGCTAAAGTCCCCCAGACTAGACTCTTTATCTCAGGTTTTGCTAGGGCTACTATCCTTGCCGACGGTCTCTTCACGTTATTTTCCTTCATTGTTTAGAGGTTGGCGGTGTTCACAACCTTCCCTCCATCTACTGCACCCATAGGACCTCTGGCCGCGAATTACACGCCCTGTTTTGCATTTAGGGCATTCTGAGCCAGTAGGATCCTTCGTAGGTCGAGCAGCGCCTTTGTTTTTAGAGGTATTGTCACGAGAGCCTCTATCTTCAAAAACAAATTTTACTTTGCCCTCGTCATCCAGCCTCATAGCGGCAGCGAAATCACTCCCTTTTTTGCTCTTGAAACCCTTTAATGTCGCGGTAGTCTCACCTTTGAGCATCTTCTTTACCGCGGTCTTAGAGACCTTCCGTTTGGCGATGGTACTAAAGATCACAAAGCTGCATGAACGACCTGTGTCGCAAGCGTAGACCACTTTACGGTCACGCACTGGCTCACTACAGACGGGGCACTTTCCTAGCTCCTCTCCCATTTCACGAGCGATCTTTTCGGGGGGCGGAGGGTTTGCACCCTTTATGGATTTTACGATCTCGCCTATTCTCGCCCCAACATCTGCCATAAATCCGTCACGAGGCTCTATTCCCTCAGCAATTTTTGATAGCCTAGCCTCCCATCTTCCAGTTAGCTTAGCGCTCTTGAGTTCGTCGACAGGTACGGCTGATATAAGGGCAGAACCACGAGGAAGTGCTCTTAGGTCTCTGCCTTTTCGCTCTATAAATTCTCGCCTGATTAGTGTCTGAATTATTGCTGCTCTAGTAGCGGGAGTGCCTAGGCCACCGCTGCGCATAGCTCGCTTGAGCTCTTTGTCGTCGAGTGTGGCTCCAGCGGTCTCCATGGCTCGTAATATTGATGAGTCGTTATGGTGCTTTGGAGGTCGTGTCTGGCCTTCCTTGATCTCGCATGATTCTGTCGATGTCTCGGCACCTTCATCTAGGTTTGGCAGCTCCCTGTCCTTGTGTTTCTTGCTCGGTGGGTCAACAGCCTGCCATCCTATCTGACGGCATATTCTACCTTTGGATCTGAACAGCAATGGAGGTGTTAAGTTCTCAGGGAGCTTGATACTTGGCTCTACCGCGACAATGAATTCTGTTAGATCGAAAATCGCCTCATGGTTTAGAGCTGCCATGAGCCTGCGGGCAACTAGGTCAAATATTCGCTTCTCATTTGGTGAGAGGTTGCATGACATTGGGGAGCGCCCAGTAGGTATTATGGCGTGGTGATCACCGACCTCTTTGGCGTTCACTATCCTCTTACCAGTGCGTAGACTCTCGGATAAGAGGTCTTCTACAAAAGGACTATATACCGAAACCGAGGCGATGCCTTTTAGTATAGGTTCGAGTGTAGGGATCTGGTCTGGTGTAAGATAGCGAGCGTCGGTCCTAGGGTATGTGAGCAGCTTATGCTTCTCATAAAGTGCCTGTGCAATGTTTAGGGTGTCCTGTGCCGAGAGTCCGTACCTCTGGTTAGCTCTCCGCTGTAGTGCCGTCAGGTCGTACAATAGGGGAGGCGGCTCTTTTTTTGCCTTTTTAGTTATCGAAGTAATGGTGCCAGGTTGGCCAGAAACCCCATTTATAATAGCTTCTGCGTCGCTCTTTAGTGTCAGGCGCTCAGATCTGTCTGAATCCTCTTTTTCCTTGCCCTTTTTAGTTTTTCTGGCTGGGTCAAACCATCTCCCTTTCCATGTAGGTTGGGGTGCTTGAGTATAGCTCTCGCCTGAAACGCTAAACGTTGCGTCTACTTGCCAGAATGTCTCTGGTTTGAAGTCAGCTATGTCCTGGTCCCTGCTAACTATCATTGCTAGTGTTGGAGTCTGAACTCGCCCAACGCTTAGGAGTTGGTCCCCTCCATTGGTTCGAGCAAGGCAAGTCATCGCACGTGTTGAGTTCAGCCCAACAATCCAGTCGGCCTCAGACCTGCACCTTGCTGCATCTGCAAGGGGGCGGTATTTCTCTCCATCCTGAAGGTTGCTCCAGCCAGCGTTAATTGCATCATCTGTTAGTGATGATATCCAGAGGCGTTTTACTGGGGCCTTACACTTAGCGGCCTGGTATACATATTGGAATATCAGTTCACCTTCACGACCTGCATCGCATGCGTTCACCACCTCCGTGATATTCTTGTCCGATAGGAGCCCTTTAAGTATCTTCCAGTGATCTTTTACCCCATCTTTAACGTTTAGTGAGAATCGTTCGGGGATCATTGGCATGTTTTCAAATGTCCAACGCTTCCATTCTGGTGAATAGTGACCAGGCTGGTGTAGCTCTAGCATATGTCCAAAACACCACGATATTATTAGGTCGTTGCCTTGAATAGAGCCGTTGCTTTTGTGACGAACGCCGAGCACACGAGCGATGTCTCTAGCAACTGACGGTTTTTCGGCGATAACTAGACGTGTCAAGGAGTACTCTTGCAGAGAAGGGGCTTAAAAGGAACTTTAGAAGAGGTAGCACGTCTGAGCAGTAGTGCCTAAAGTTTGGAGTGTCTAGAACGGCCTCTCGTTGCAACCCACAGCGGGTTAACATACGAACGCTTCCGGCCCTTGGCCGCTCAGCAGTTAGATCTAAAAGTTGGAGAATTTGATGACTACTCTTCCAAATGCACTCAAAGATTTAGAGCCATCAGCAGTGTGGCGACACTTTGGACACTTCTCACTAATTCCAAGACCTAGCGGTGAGGAGGAGGGGATGAGAGCCTATATTACAGGTTGGGCTGATTCGAATAGCTTTCCATACCAAGTTGATTCTGTGGGGAACTTAATAGTCAAGGTTCCTGGCAAAGGTAGTGGCTCGACTTCGCCAGCTGTTGTTCTTCAGGGACATATGGACATGGTCTGTGAGAAAAACGCCGACAAGGAACACGATTTTTCTAATGATCCGATTACACTCATACGTGAAGGGAACATTGTCACAGCTGACGGAACTACTTTAGGGGCTGATAACGGGATAGGCGTGGCTTTAGCTATGGCCGCTGCCGACGGTATCTTTGGTGACCACCCGCCTCTTGAGTTGCTATTTACAATGGATGAAGAGACAGGGATGACTGGTGCACGTGCTGTGGAATCCTCTATGCTAGAAGGTCGGTTGATGGTGAATATCGACGCAGAAGAGGAGGGTATTCTATACGTAGGGTGTGCTGGGGGACAAGACACAATTGTTAGCAAGAGTTTCTCCAGAGAGGCCTCAAAGCCAAACACCGTTCCAATGAAGCTAGCGGTGTCTGGCCTTAGGGGCGGTCACTCTGGCCTTGATATTATCAAGAATCGGGGCAATGCCATCCAGATTTTGGTAGAGGTTCTCTCGTCATTAACCGCTAATGGGTTCAAAGTAGATCTTGTCGAGGTGTCTGGAGGGTCCAAGCGGAACGCTATCCCTCGTGAGGCCAGCGCAATTATCAGGGTTGAGTCAGATTTGGTGGATGCTATCAGTACTGCTGTATCAGGGCTCGCCCCTAGAATGGTCTCGCTACATGCAGACAGTGATCCTGGTTTAAGGTTGTCATTAGATCAGATTGAGGACCCCCGCGGTACCGTCGTTGGATATGAAGGGTTGTTAAGCTTCTTATCTATTGTTCCTAATGGTGTAATAACAATGTCCCAGGCTGTTTCTGGTTTGGTTGAGACATCCACAAACTTGGGGGTGCTGTCTTTCAACGGTGACTCTGCTGAAGTAGTTCTATGCAGCAGGTCATCTAATCAGTCCGCTTTAGATAGGATCGCTGGTCAGATATCTAACCTAGCTGATGTGTGTGGCCTTGAGTGGTCTAGAGAGGGTGGTTATCCCGGTTGGCAACCAGACATGACATCTGCCCTTCTGAAACTAACTAAAGAGGTGTTTGCTTCAGACCTAGGTGAAGAGCCAGAGGTCACAGCCATCCACGCAGGTCTTGAATGTGGCCTGTTGGGAGATAGGGTCCCTGGGATGGACATGATCTCATTTGGGCCCAATATTAGAAACGCTCATAGCCCTGACGAATTGGTGGAGATATCTTCAGTTCAGGTTGTAGGGCGTCAGCTAGGAGCTCTACTTAAGGCGCTGATTTAGAAGCTTAGCTGAGCCTGTGATCTAAGTACATAGCTAGGGTCGTCGCCCTGTCCTTCGTCTATCCAAGAGATGTCATTCAACCACTTGAAACCGCTGTTGGAGGCGTAGGCAGTCATAGCCAGACCTACCTCAGTATGATTGACGTAGAGTGGGCTGCCACCGTCTTGTTCTATTTCACGCCCCTCTATCATTACGTACCTCAGTGAGGGCTCCCACGTGTCTGTGAGCATATATCCAGCCTGAACATGACCCCCCCAGTGCTGCATCAACTCACCTGTTAGATCATCCATATAAAGTGAGCCACTTAGACAGAACCCGTTTGTTTTAGCTAGGAAATCTAAGTTGCCAACTATCGTTTGACCCACAGGATCACTTGTCGATATATCAGCGATCGCACCGAGAGCTACTGAATATCTCAGGTCGCCACCAGCCCGGTCACCCTCTTTGTAGGCATCAAAGTCCGTGTTGTTATAGCTAGCTCTAACTACGACCCTAGGAGTAAACAGATCCGCCTCCGAAGATGATGCGTTGTAACCATCACCATTGAATATACCTACAGCCCATTCAAAGCCTTCGTTGCCTCGGAGGTGGTTGTAATATTGCAACCCTATATCTCTACCAGCCCCAAACTCTTTATCTGTGGCAGCTCTGCCCACGAATTCTAGCTGTGAGTCTGAAGTAAGCTGCTGACGTGAGAAGGGGAGCTTATACTGACCAATTCTTAGGTTGTTGCCCGCAAAACCAAGATCTATAAAGAAGTCTTTTAGCTTGGCTGAGTCGTTACCGAATTCGGTCTGCATCTTCCATGATATGTCGCCAGCAGTTGAACCCCTGAGTGCTAGCTGTGCTCTAGGTACATAAAAATAGGCCTCTTGTTCATCACCTGTCTGTTCAAAGACGAATCGGTTTTGCATTAGCCCGCCAATTCTTAGAGAGTAATCGCCACTTTCTACCTCAAATCCACCAGCATCACTAATGCTAGGTATAGTTAGTGCTGCAAGAAGAGTTAGAGTTCCTTTTTTCAACAACATTTTCTAAAATCCTCAATTGTTATGTTGGGTTTTTTGCCTTTATTATTCGAAAGTTATTTTACCAGCACCAAGCTCACTTAGACTACTTTTCAAGTCTAACTGTAACTTTTTTGTGACCCCAATCTTTAAAGAGACATTGTCTGACCAATTTATCTCGGTAATCTCCCCTTTGTGTTCCTTGATAGCACCCCTAATAGGACCCTCTAGCTCATAAGGACAGGTTAGCGATATGGTGTGTAGGACCTCTTTCTCAATGATCAGGGCTGCTTCAAGAACAGCAGATGCGGCGGACCCATAAGCTCGAACTAGCCCACCAGTACCAAGTTTAGTCCCACCATAATAGCGTACAACCACTACGGTGGTTTGAGATAGACCCAGCCCCTTGATTCGGTCAAAGATAGGGCGTCCAGCCGTTCCTTTAGGTTCACCGTCGTCGCTAACACGAGAAGTCTGACTATCGACGAGCCATGCGAACGTGTGATGTGATGCGCGAGGGTGTTTAGATTTTACGGACTCTATAAAGGCAACTGCCGAATCTATTGTTGGTGTGTGGTTAGCGAACCCAATGAAACGAGAGCCCTTTGATGGAGGTGTCTCTACCTCGACGAACTCTGTAACTGTTTTGTATTTGGACAATAGTCCCCCGCTTTTCTGTCGATACCCACATCTTATTGCGATAGGGGAGTTTGTCTTTGAATTTGGAAGATTGAATTGAGCCTAGATAGATCTGAAATAATTGACTCACTAAAGCAGAGGCTGGCAGATGAACTGGGTGCTCTGGAGAGTGTGGCGAACCAGACCCGTGAAGAGGTTGGTAGTAGCGAGACTAAATCAGAGGGTAAGTACGATACCCGTTCAACAGAGGCCTCATACTTGGCGAGGGGACAGGCCTGGCGCATCGCGGGGCTCCGTCAATTAGCTGCCTGGTTCGACAACCTAACAATCGAGAAAACATTTGAATCTGTTGAGGTTGGGTCGCTAGTAGAGGTCACTCGTGAGAGTGGAGGTTCACGGTTTATCTTTTTAGCACCAGCGGGTGGTCTCAAAAGCTCAGTTAAAATTGATGGTGAGTCAATAAGGGTTGAGGTGATATCCCAGTCATCACCAATGGGAAGCGCAATGTTCGGCTTAAAGGTAGAAGATTACTTCGAGGTAGAGAGCCCTAAGGGACCAGTTGATTGGGAGGTTCTTAGGATCTGGTGAAAGGCGACAACCAATTTGTGAGGTGGTATGTTTTTGAACCTGGATTGTCTACGGAGTAGGCCAATTAAAGCCCAATCCCTCCCATCTTTTCTGCGCAGCACCTAGGCTTTTGTCTATACAAAGAACAGTGAATATCCGCTCTGCGTATCGTGGTTCTGTTGTGAACAAAGTCCCGCTCTCCAGTGACTTACCATCTTCTGTCACCGTAATGTTTGAACCCTCGATTCGCTGAATTAGAGTATTCAAATTACTGTATCCAGCCTTTAGGATCTCATTCTTGGAGATGAAGAACCAACCACCGACACCTGCACATCGACTCGTCAACTCCAGTGCCAAACGACCCATTGTGAACCTAGGATTAATCTCTAATATTGGTACCACCCGCACAAGGCCATTTTGTGTAACTATCATTGAGTCGACCCCTAATGCCCCCCTGAACCCTGCCCTTTGGGCAACCTCCCCAACCTGCTGTGCCGCAGACTTTATAAGGTTGATGCCTCTTGATTGTCTATCTGGTTCATTCAGGCTCCTCAGCACATCTGGTCTCATACCGATCCCCCATCCGCCTATAATGGAGCCTTTGTAGCTCCCGTTCGAGCCTGTCCAGAAACGAGTAACACCGATGCTTTTTATGGATGAATCGCCTATCTGTAATTGGACTGATATGTCAGACAACCTCATGTACCAAGGTTCAACCAGTATAGATGATTTGGAGGTAGCCTTTGTTAGCCAGGTAATCTCTGAAGTAGAGAGGGGTCCGCTTAGTCGTCTTCTATGTTGACCAGACGTAGAAAAGGGCTTTTTAGCTATCCATTCACCCCCTTGCTGTATCAGAGCTTTTACCTGTTCAACTGTTTCGCAGATTTGACCTTTTGACTCTCCTAGCAGCGCAGCTTTGTTACTAGACATGAAGCGAATACGCTCTTCAAAAGCAAACCTCTTGTCGAACAGCCTTTGGATATCGGTGCTCCATCTCAACCCTTGTGAGAGGTTGTTCAATTGGTTGACGCCCCATGGCACAATACGGCCTATTGGCCTGTCCGATAGTTCATCTTCAGAGCTAACGAATTCGGGTATCTTGAACCCAGCTCTTGAGAGCCTCAGAAGGGTCGTTGTCGTAGGCCTGTTAGCTATAATTATGTCGTCCTTAAGTGCCGCAGGCCACATTATACTGGCCAGGTCTCTCTTGATGAAGCCCATCTTGCTTGGGACCTCTCTTTTAGCGACCTGTTCTTCAATAAAAGGATCAAAGGTGAATATTCTTGGAGGTCTACCTCTTGAGCTGTTGCTTATCTCCATCTCATCTATAAAGTCGTCGGACAGACCAGCTCGCTGCCTACCGAGGCGGTCAAATATAGGCCCTTTAGCCCTACCTACGGAGAGGGGGAACTTTAGGCTGAGCTTGAAGGCCTCGAACCCGCCGTTGCTGGTGAATTCATTGAACCATCGCATACCATGAGCGACATGTTTGACTTCGTCGTTATAAACCTTCTGAAGAATTCTCGCGATCTCGAACTCTTCGATCTCCTCAAAGGCACGCTTCCAATAGAGAGAGAAGTCTAGGTTAGCCTGCTCAAATGTTAGGCTTAAGGCTGCCAAGAAATCAGCAGGGGTGGATAGATTCTCAACGGATTTCCAAAAGAAGTCTCCGCCCCCTATGTCTCTCATTGAAACACCAGTCTTTTCCGCTGCTCTTTGGTAGAGGCTGAAGTGAAGCTGCTCCTCTTTGATTATGTTAGCCAACCCTAAGCGAAACCCCTTTGGCGCCTCTGGGAACCGCAGTAGAGCTAGAGCCATCAACTCGATAGCCTGAAGCTCGTGATGCGCAAAGGTGTAGAGTGCGGCTCCTCGTGTATTGATATCTAAAATAGATCTAGGTGTTGGGCTCTTTGGCGCAGCTTTTGAACTGGTTATTGAGATTTCTGGCGATCTTCCTGGTGTCACCTTGCCTAACAGTGGTGCTGACCTTCGGTCATCCGTAAACATCATGGGCGCCGATAGTTTGTCGGTTAAACTATCAGAAAATAGTAGCCTTGTTGCGAATTCATGTAGCTCCATTCACCCTGACTAACTCGCTGCACTGAGCATATAGAGATAATATTTTTGTTACAAATTCGAGTCAATGACCTATTCTTGACTATTTGCCTAAAGTCTACATGTATCTTACACTTGCTATTGGACGAGCCATGAGTCGTCTGTACGGCTAACTCTAATTGACCCCAAACTTGGATTATTCAATGAAACAACTCTCGTTACTATTAACTCTTCCTGTTTTTCTTCTTGCATGTAACCCCGACAACGATGGTGACGGCCTTACAGCTAGCGAGGAGGAGGAATACGGCACAGACCCTGAATTAGCAGATACAGATGGCGACGGACTGCTCGACGGAGAAGAGGTAAATGACCTAGGTACAGACCCTCTTTCAACAGACAGTGATGGTGACGGTTATCATGACAATGATGAGCTGGATCAGGGTAGTGACCCAACAGATAGTGCCTCAATGATATATTCTGGTGGGTGGCCTTTTAACCCATACAAGGATGATATCGAACCAGGTGACATGTCCGCTAAGCTGAAGTCTGGTAATACAATGGCTCGTTACATAGGCTTCGATCAGTTCGGGGAAGAGGTGGATGTATTTGATTTTGCTAACCAAGGGCGACCGATTCTCATAGATGTCGCCGCAGAGAACTGTGGCCCATGTCAAGGTATGTCTATGTGGTCATCTGGAATGGTAACCAGCGCTCAAATGGGGCTTACTGATGAGTACGACGCGATCCCAGAGGCTGTTGAAAATGGCGATATCCTATGGGTAACTATTTTGTACAAGAGCTATTCAACTGGAGCACCAGCTTCACAGGGCGCAACGGTGGATTGGGATGAGAGCTATCCCAACGAACATGTGCCAGTCCTATCATCTGATCACACTGGCGCTGACACAATGTTTGAGGGTGACGAAGACGTAGTCTATGAAGATTACGACGACCATGTAAAGGTTAAATTCTGGCCATGGGTAATGCTATTCGACGAGGACATGAATCTGCTTTCCAAGCCTAATAATAATGATGGTTGGGTACCAGCACTCACTGCGGCGCTTGAGTACCTTGACGGTCTAGAGTAAGCTAGATCAGAACAGCTCAATCAAGAGGGGGCCATTATTATGTGGCTCCCTCTTTTCTTTTTTGTCGTGGATTTCAGACGGCTACCACAGTGGCTGCAAGTGAGACAAGGTACTTTCGTCCAGTTGCGACATCGACACACAGACAGGTCTTTCTGCGTCTTTTTTCTCGCCTAAACCGCCTGCCTTGACTGATGAATTCGTCGCCGTCATTTAGGGACTCGAGCCAAGTCTCTTTAGAGTGATCCAGTACCGATAGTGTGCGGTATAGGTTTATGTCTCGAAAAGTTGATGCTTTCGGTCGCTTGGCGTGTGTTTCTATAGCCTCTTTTAATTTCACAGGAATAGACTCTGTTTCTGCTAGTTCTAGGAGCATACGGCTGAAACAACGCTTCCACTCAGGTCCGTGTGGTAACACTGAGCGTTTGTACCTCTCCCAGGTGAAGAGGTGGGCTAGCTCATGGGTGAGAGTTATTGCAAGGCTATATGGCCCAAGATCACTGTTGAGTGTAATAAGCGCTTTTCGCCCCCTGAAAGGTGGGGTGAAATCGCCTCTCTTCGTAGACCTGGGTCGAGAGAGTCTGACTGTAATCTCTCGCTCCCCTAGCCACGCAACAAATGTATTGGTCGTACCTTCTGGTAGCTTTGGAATAACTGTGGTCAGAGAGTCTCTCACGGTGAGTAGCCGCTTGGGTTGTTAATTAACTCCAGTATTCTGGGGTGGAGTGTATCGGCGGCTACTTGGTGACCATTAGCCCCCCAGTGGGGATCAAAGGTCAGATAGTTTCCTGAGGTTAGGGAGAGTTGTTCAGTTAGGTCGACCACAGGCAGGATGGTAGACGATCTTACTGCCTGGGCTGGAGCGGACAACTGTGTAATGTCTCCCTGAAGTCCGAACAGAGCTAATGTTGAGTCTGTTCGCTCACTGTTTACCAGCCAACTCGGCGGGATCATGGAGATAGCGCAAGTGATATTTAGCTCTGTACACGCGCTTTCAAATTCACTGAGTGCTGACAGTGTCTTAGGCATTAGCCTCGAGAGAGCCTCCTCGCTGACAAAAGGAGTCATCTCATCTGCATATTCTACGATCCTGAAATCATTTGCATTATCTCTGACTTGTGACGCCGCTAGCCAGGTTGCGTAAAGGCTAGAGGTCTTTGCCAGTGCGGCGTTCCCTCGGCTAGCGCTCTCGTCCTGGCTTGGAGGATTTTCTCTGGCGTTCATTAGCCGACGTCTTTCATCTAGAATGGCATTATCTCTAAAATCATTTCCCAGATAGAATGAGAGAATGGCTATGTCTGCGCCAGTTTGTTCGGCAAGCCTCTTCAACTGCTGCGTAGCCTGTAGTGTCCCGTAGCCATCGACACCTGCATTTAGAACCTCAACAGACTGATTTAAGCTTTCAGTTAATGATGTACTAAGCAGCGCTTGCCAAGTCTGTTCTTCAGAGACCTGGAGACCCAATGTGAATGAGTCTCCTACTGTAATGATGGTTATAGAGTCACCATTTGGAGACACCTCGTCGCCTCGTAACCCTATTGAGTTTGTTCTAATAGAGGTTGTGTACTCAATCGTCTCGACTACCACTGAGGCATCTGGGGCAAGTATGTTTATTTGGGTCGGGTGCCGTTGAAAAAGAGATGGCTCATATCGGGACATTGTGGCGTCAAGCACAAACCCAACGCTTGACTGTGGTGCTACGCGCACAAATATCTCTGCGCTGATGAGAGCCAGAATCAAAGAACATAAAGCGATAATTACTCTTTTTATGATCTTTGGACGTGTCCCCTTAGTGACGAATGGAGCCAATGGCCTACCTTTATTGAGGGCTATTATGTTGTTGCCTGTATCATCGATAGCGTTTGAACGGGTGGTGATCAAGGAACGAATATGAGGTACACTCAACGGTGAAACTGCAATTCAAGATATGGAGTACTGAGTGGGTTTTAAAAAGGAGTCGATTGTTAATAGTAGCCTTTTGCTTGTCTTTGGCTTGATCGGCTGCAATGGGTTCGGCGAAGAGGTGGCTGATCCGTGGGCTGATATCACAGAGCCTAATTGGGTAGAGCACATTTCTCCGATGATGGAATTGTACTGTAATGAATGCCACGGTGAAACGGGCAAGCAAGGGGCTCCATCGTCATTTAGGCTAGATATATATGAGTCTATCGACGAGCCAGGAAGCTATGAGAAGCGTGACCGTTCATTGGCTAGAATCCTAGATTCAAATTCTCCAATGCCGCCAGCCTCATATCAGCATCAACCTACAGAGTCAGCTGGCTTAGTGTTCCAATTATGGGTGGATAATGGGGCGCCATATGACGCTAACTCAACTATTGAGACGGGTCTTACGAACACTTATGACACGGGTGGGGAGTAGTTTATGAATTATAACAACATCGCTGCTGTCGCTATCGTTGTTCTAAGCATTGTTGCTGGGAGTGCATATGTAGCGGATGCTACCCCTGTTTATGCAATCAGATCTGGTTATGAATGTGACTCTTGCCATATTGAGCCAACAGGGTGGCAGAACCCAGAGGATTCTGAGCGAAGGTGTACACTGTCTTGTTCAGGGTGCCACGTTAGCCCAGCAGGCGGTGGCCTTAGAACTCCATCGGGAGAGTTTTACGGGAGAGAGGCTCTGCCAATGTGGGGAACCTTGCCATCTGAAGGCACTAACCCAGATCAGTACCTTATGGAGGGATACCCTAATGAGGGTCAGTACAGCCTTTTTGACGGATTCTCTGGGTGGTGGCCAGGGGAGATTCCTCATACAGAGATCGAAGAGAGGTACGGCTCCATAGACGCGACTCCAACCTATAATTTTGGTGGCGATGTTCGCGAAATGAGCATCTCTCCTCTAGAGGGTGGGGGAGACTGGGTAGCATTTCCAATGCAGGCTGACATGTACGCTGTCAGAAATTTTGAAGATGATCTATTGATCTATGGAGCAGTTGGATTTCGCGGGAGTCGCGCTGATGGATATTCGACGTCAGGCATGGCTGAACGAGTGGGTGTCAAAGAGCTTTTTGTAATGAAGCAGGGTTACCCTAATCTAACTTATGTTCGAGCTGGGCGTATAAGGCCTATTTTTGGGTGGAACCAGCCAGATCATAGTAATTTTACTAGGCAGGGAATGGGCTTTGGGGTCGATAGGCTGGTTCAGGGTGTGGAGGTTGGCTACAACCCACAGTACCTGTATGCAAACGCATCTGCCTTTTATCAGGATGATAGAGACTTTCTGGGAAGAGGGCTATCACAGGGGACAGGTACTACAGTTAATTTCGGTTACCGCGCACTTGGGTGGCAGGCAGGATCCAGCTTTCACTACTTGGACTTAATGGATGGAGGCCGAGAGTTAAGCGGTAGCGTGCAGTGGGCGCTTATGTTGCAGCCAGTGATTGTTCTTGGTGAGTACGATCTCCGCTCACAATCAACTGGTGACGACTCAGTACTCTCTTTGTCTAGCTTTCAGGAAGTCAATTACGAGCCGACTAAGGGCGTGGCTGTAAGGCTCCGCCACGAGTGGATGGACCCAAATACGGATGCTTTCGGGGATCACCGAAACAGGTTCTCAGCAGAGGTTGAGTGGAACCCAGTTAATTACCTTAATATAGAGACCATTTACAGGAAGAGCCTCGCAGGTGGAGGTTTCTCTGTGCTGAACGACACCCCAGGCCTCTTGAACTTCGACCCAGAAAACATGTCGCCTGATGGATCAGAGGTTCTGGTTATCTTGCATGGATGGTACTAGCCTCAAAGGCAGTCTTTATTCGGAGGTATTGTGTCTTTTCTTACGAAACTCTTGGGGATCAACGATTCGCAGGATTCAAATACGGCCCCAAATGCGGTTGAAACCATCGCGTCAGCGCTATCGAGTATAGATGCGAATCGCGCTAGGTTTCTTGGGGCATTCGCCTACTTGCTTGCCAGAGTTGCAGCCTCAGATGGCAATATATGTAGGGCTGAGGTCGCAGAGATGCATAGGGCGGTGTCGGGCGTCGGCGGCTGCTCAGAGAAGGAGGCTTCGCTTGTTGTAAAGTTAGCAGAGATTGAGGCTAAGGAGCACGGTGGAACACAGGACTACCTAGTGACGAGGCTTATGAAGGAACACTCAACACTGATAGAGCGGCAAGGTGTGGTGGCCGCGATGCTACAAGTTGCAGCATCCGATGGAGCGGTTGAGTATTCTGAAGAAGAGGAGGTGAGAGCAGTGGCACGCCAGCTTGGTTTCTCTAACTCCGAGTTCTTAGAGGCGCTATCTCGTCAGAGGGAGTTTAGAACTGTGTTGAAGGGGATGGTCTAGGTGAGCGCCTCCCCAGAGCTGCTGATGCGCCGGGCTGTCAGGGCATCGTTTCTGACGGCACTGACTCTAATTGGGATGAAGGCATACGCAGCGGTTCAGACGGGTTCGTTTGCCATTGTAGGAACCCTTATGGATTCTGGCCTTGATCTAATCGTCTCAGTGATGAGTGTTTTGGCGGTTGAAGCCGCAATTCAGCCGCCCGCCTTAGCGCATAGGTTCGGCCACGGCAAGGCTGAAGGGGTGGCAGGCCTTATACAATCCATAGTCATCGCGTTATCGGCCTTGGCGTTAGCTGGGGCCTCTACTTTTCATATGTTAGACCCACAGCCAGTTGAGTCAGGGGGCATAGCAGTTGTAGTTCTGTTGGTATCAATGGCTATGACTTTGGGGCTGCTGAAATATCAGGGACATGTTTATAGGTTGACGGAGTCTTTGGCGGTAAAAGCCGATACCATGCACTACAAAAGCGACTTTATTATGAACGCTGGTGTTCTTTTGTCCATTGTCGCCTCAGTCTGGGCAGGTGTTACATGGGCCGATCCTTTCTGTGGGCTCGCTGTAGCTGCTTGGGTAATGAAGTCAGCTTTAGATGTTGGAAGCGAATCCATTGGCATGCTGCTTGATAGCGAGCTCCCTGATGAGGAACGTGAAAAGGTCCTATCTATTATTAGAAGCCATGAATCGGTACAGGGTGTTCACGACCTTAGGACTCGAAAGTCTGGTCGCTCACCTATGTTTCAGTTCCACCTTGAGCTTGATTCTAGCATGTCCTTGTCAGTGGCACATATTATCTCAGATGAGGTTGAAGAGTTGATCCACGAAGCGATACCCAATGCAGAGGTGCTCATTCATTTAGACCCAGACGATCTTCCGCCAGATGAGCCAGACTTAAAGTGAAGGATATAGATCCAAAGTTAATTGAGGCATACAGGGAATCCATAATCACAGTCTATTTGGAAGATGGTGAGTACAGGTTTAGTACTAAGTTTAAGGACTCAATATTACCCATGGAATTGGAGCCTTGTGCTTGGGTGGTAACGGCTTGTAATCCAAGGTCTGTGCGTCAAAAAGATGAGGAAAACATTCTGCTTCAAGATAAATTGGCTGCAGTTTTAGATGGGGTCCCAGGTGCTGAGGTGTTCCCAGCTTTGGGCTCTAGTGAATCAGGTGACTGGAGTGAGCCATCTTTTGTAGTAGTTGGTATAGCGCCGGAAGAGCTGGCCATGATAGCGAGGCTGTTTGAACAGAACGCGGTTTACAGAATTGATGGAGATGGGTGTGAGGTGGTCTTTGTTTAGACCTTTGGATTGGCGTTGAATTACTATTCTTCTTGAGCTTCAAATGAGCTGCTGAGAATAGTCCATCCGCTATCTAAGACTGTGACATCTGCGTTAGTAAGCCCTAACACTAGTCCCTCCATACTCTCCAGGCCAAGCTTCTCACCCAAAGCCAATGATGGAATGTCTATATTTGGTGCTAAGGTAGCCGCTCTACCCAAAAGGCCAGGCAAAATAGTCTCTAATTGTGCTGCTACTTCGTAATGTTCTTCGCCTGAAGTGGTGTAGACGACCCCGACCGCACTTCTTAAGTTTTCAGGATTATCGTCAAGGTCAATATCCACAGAGCTTGACTCTGTTAGAGATACCTCAGCCCCGAGCCATGCGTTGACGCTGATGTCATGTTGAGACCCATCTGTGCGTAAGAAACTCATTATCAATTCGCCCACACCAAAGTTTGCAGTCATATCGCTGTTTGTTGCTGGAGCTAACATTAATGGAAGGCTGAAATCTAATGCTACTGACTCGACGGGGCCTAGAGGCTCGTATACTGGGCCGCCAGCCAAGAGGTCAAATTCAGCGCCAGAGAACTCGTAGTCTTCGAAAGATCCCCCCAACCAAAAACCGAACATCAACTGATTTACTATGTCGTCGTCCAAAACTAAAGAGATGGGGTCGTCGGGCAGTTCGTCCCAGCTGGGTGAAGCACCGACCGTGCTAGGTGAACCACCGTTTTGAGGCATTGGCAGAACAGGTGTCCCACCAGCACCTACATCTGCCGTCATGCGTATTCCCTGTGGAGCTATCTCAATTGAGGAGAGAGCCATGTCTAGGGTCACTCCCGCGACCTCTGTTCCAGAGGTTAGGCCCTCAAGGAAGTCTGCAAGCAAACCACCAGCCTTGGTGTTCAGTTGCTCTTCTATTGTCTCTTCTACATAACTGGCTAGCCAGTCACCAAGGTATCCTTCGATAGAGTCAGGTACCCACTCGACCGTGAGGCCAAATCCCGTCATGCTCGCGTCGGAGTTGCTGGAATTATTAACTATAGCCCCATTTTGCATCTCGAATTCCAGAGTCATGTCTACCTCTGTCTTAGTCGTCCACGCCTCTCCCGAGCTATCTAGACCAATACCCAGAATGTCTTCCAATTCAAAGGATATCCAAATGCCCTCAAGAGTTACTTCTCCAATTATAGCCCCTGTGTCTGGCCTAAGATCTATGTCCGCCGAGTCGATTGTGAAACCAGTAAGGGTGAAGTCGAAGTAGTCTGTTGGGATTGACTGACCGACAATAAGGTCTCCAACCGCTGGGTCATCCACGGCCGCTTCCAAAATTGCAGCAGCATCATTTAGGCTTTCTTCATCATCGTCTAAAAGTTCAGGTGTCACAAGAATCATCGCGCCGCTTTCAACTGTATCACTCTGTTGAATTTGGGCGCCGTAGTAGATTGCTCGGGCGTCAACGGCTGTATAGCCAGCAGTGTTCGTGGCCTCGAAATCGAATATGTTTAGGCCAGTTCTAAGTGGAGGCATAGCGGTGAAATTTCCGACGTCCGAAACTGTGACGACATCATCATTTACAGTAAGCCGAATAAGTTCAGAGCCATAAGAGGTGACCGAGCCTTCTAGCGTGACGTTGCCTTCAGGTTGAAAAATTCCACGGTCTGGGCTCTGAATATTGAGTTCTATACCGTCGGAATGAACACCAGTGTCGTCGTTGCCACCTTTGTCGCTTCCGCATCCAGTTGTGATCAATAAAAGGGAAAACAATATAGACATTACAGGCCTCCATCCGACTTCCCTACTATGTTGATAATCCGTTGGGAATTAGCGACGATATAGGTCGAAACGCTTGTTGTCGCAACTGTAAGTTTCTCCTAAAGTTCAGCTAGGATCTCTTTAAGGGTGTTCATTGGTATTGGCTTTCTGATGAATTTGACTGAGACACCCCCATTGTTGAGCTGATTTATATCTCCAGGCTCGTCTCCACTCATAAGGAGGATTGGGAAACCTACCCCATTGGATACAAGTCTCTTTGTTAGCTCAATGCCATTCTCGCCCGACAAGTTTACATCAATCAGCGCCAATGAAATATCCTTAGGCCCCCCAGACATCATCTTTATCGTATCTTCAGCCGAGCTTTGGATTATGGTACTAAAACCGAGGACTTCTACCATCTGCTTTAGGACCTTACTTACCGAAGGTTCGTCATCTACAATAAGAATATTACCAGCAGAATCCACAACGGGATTGAGTCTACTCGATGTGACAATATCGGTAGCGGGGAGCCAGCAATTAACAGTGGTGCCTTCTCCTACCGAGGACTCAATATACATCGCCCCGTGGCACTGCTGTACCGAAGCAAACACTTTAGTCAGTCCAAATCCAATAGCATTTTTTCTGGTGGTGAAGAATGGCTCTACAGCCTTTCGAATGACTTTTCGTGTCATTCCATCCCCGTTGTCAGTTACTGTGAGACGAATAGTCGAGCACCCAGTAATATCCGCACCTAATGCATCCTTGTTGATGACTGGCTCTTCGTCGACACTAACCCTGACCGTTACCTTAACATCGCCACCGTTATTTGATTCAAACCCGTTGAAGATCAAGGCCTCAACGGCTTCCCGTAATTCGCTACTTCTTAGCTTCACAGGTGGTAGGTTTTCCTCAACATCCACAGTGATGTCATCAGTTCTCCCCAAGTTTTTGGCTGCATTCCATGCGGCTGATGAGACGATCTCCGTTACTTTATCCGTCCGAGCTGAGTTGTCTCCCTTACCAGAAAACATCACCATGCGGTTCAGAAGTGAGCTAGTTTTGTTGCTGGCCAGTATGATACTTTCTACTCGATCACGGATAGAGTCATCACTAGCTTTCATTCTGATTAGCTCAGAGTTACCAACTATACTCGTGAGCATGTTGTTTATCTCGTGCGCGACGCCGCGAACGACTCGGCCGATTGTCGCGTGAAGCTCTTTTCTAGCCTGATCTTCGGTGAGGCTGTAACGCTTTACATCCTCAACGTGCGACTTCAAACCTTGGTAGGCTAGAAACGTCATCGGTAATGTGACAAGAGCGTGTGCAGAAATAGATTTTGTAAACCCAAGCAGAGGTAGGATGTTGCCACTTAGGATTAGTAGATACCCCACTAAAATGGCCAGAAATAACCATTTCAGGGTCTGTTTTCTGGCCAATGTTTTTGTCGTCCAATAGGCTTTGACTACTAGGACGGTGGATGCAATGATGTACAGCGCCAGAATAATGCTGTGGATAGTAAACAGCCAATAAAACAGAGGGTCTATATGTTCAGTCTTATGGGTCGCAAAGGCCACTATCTGCTCAGGCCCGCCGTCTGTCATTAGTACACAGATAGAGTAGATAATACCTAGCAGCCCGGTAATCAGCCATTTTCGCGACCATTTGGTATTTGGTGATGTGACGCTGGCACAGAATATAAAGAAAGCAGGTGGTGCAAAGCCACTAACCATTGGTGACGCTACAATAAGCGGGGGGTATAGTTCCCAAAAACCAGCGTGACCAAATGATAAAACAAAGACAGACCAGGCCATAATAATCAGGGTTAGTGAGAACATTCCCTTTGCAGCGCCCTTCAGTTGGTCAGACTGAAAGCCCCAGATAGCCAACCACAGGTGTGAAGTTGATATCGCGCAAGCGAGGGCTAGTGACCATAGGTCAGTGATTGAAAGGGTTATATCCAAGGTAGCTCCTCTGTTTCCGCAGGGGTAACACGTTTAGTCCAGAGCTGTTCGCACCACTCGGAAACCTACGTTGCCCTCTCTCTCGTCAATAAAGTCTCTTCGATTTGATACTCTCGAATAGATTGGAAAGACATCGTAGCTTCCTCCCCGTACCACTCTGGTGCTACCATTGCCTATTGGGTCCTGGACTGCATCGTCTGGGTACGGTGAGTACATTCCCTCTACCCACTCCCACACATTTCCAGAGAGGTCATAAAGTCCGCAATCGTTTGGTTTAAGTTGTGCTACAGAGTGGGTCGTATCACCGCTGCTAGCCTTAGTCCACGCTACAAGGAATGCATCGTTATCTCCAGAATAGACAAGATCAGTGTCACATCTAGCTATGTATTCCCACTCCGCCTCTGTAGGGAGCCTGTAGCCTCTGCAGTTAATAAAGTCTTCAACTCTAGAGCATCCTGTCGAGTCACAGTTATAACAATTTGGCAGGCTATAAATTGTGCTGAGATTATTGCAGAAGCTAACTGCGTTATCCCAGGAGACATTCTCAACAGGGCATTCATCGCACCCAATGTTTAGCGATGGGTTTTCGCCCATGAACTCTAAATATAATGACTGCGTAGTCTCAACTTTGGCTACTAAAATTGAGTTGCTAATAGTCACTAGGTGTGATGGCTTCTCCCCATCGCCACACATACCAAGCTGGCCATTGGTGCATCCCATTTCAAACTCTCCGCTGGGAATGGTGACGAATTCGATATGTCGGTCTATGTTCTGAGTATCTTGGTTCAAATAGGAATCTTCGGTCGTAGGTTTTGTACACCCGACAAAAAATATAGCTATTATAAGCCAACAATTGGTGGAACATAAACTAGACATTGATTACAGTCTACCACTATAATCCTAGTTGTAAATCCCCTCTATTCCCCTCGTTTAAGATGCTTCTAACAACCTTATCAATATTAGCTGCATGTGGCGGGCATGTACCAGATTCTGGCGCTCACGATACGTCTTTGGATCTCGGTCTTCGAGATAAGTGGATGCAGTTGGGATTTTACTATTCAGACTACTGTGTATATCTGGACTCTACTTCATGGACGGTTACTGTTTTCCAGGAGGGTGATGAGACTTATAGGTATGAGGATTGGGAGTGGTGGTATGAGCCACCAGATCTTTATATAGTCGAGGGGTATGCTCTGAATGTAGTCGAGGACATGGGCAATGACTGCTATCGCGTTAGCGCCTTGTCGCTAACAGACACTGCCTGTCCCTGCGCCCTTGAATACCCACCTGAACCTTGGGAACTCCATAGGCATACTCCTGCTACAGATGAGGAGCTATTAGAGCAAAAATGGGAGCAGGGGGTAATAGCTAACCTTCCCAAAAGTATACGTGACGCCGCACTCAATAGTGAAGAGTAGGTCAGACTAATGGTTTTTACTAGGTAAACACCTAGTCTAGCCGAAAAATCGGTTAATCTCCCGCATTCGATTTTATACCTACGAAAAGGGAGCACAAATGTCCTCTAAACCTACAATCATCTACACCCACACTGACGAGGCCCCTGCGCTAGCCACCTACTCTTTCTTGCCAGTGGTTAAGGCCTTTACACAGAGCTCTGGGATCAACATTGAGACCAGAGACATCTCGCTTTCGGGTAGAATAGTCGCAGCCTTTCCTGATTATCTGACTGAAGAGCAGAGGATTAACGATGACTTAGCGGCGTTGGGTCAACTAGCTCAAATGCCCCATGCCAATATCATTAAGCTGCCTAACATAAGCGCATCTGTGCCTCAATTGAAAGCGGCGATTTCGGAACTTCAGGCTAGGGGGTTTGCTTTGCCAGACTATCCTGAAGACCCTTCAAGCAGTGATGAGGAGGCGATCGCTACACGTTACAATAAGATAAAGGGCTCAGCGGTGAATCCAGTTTTGAGGGAAGGGAATTCGGACCGCCGCGCTCCCAAGGCCGTAAAGGAATATGCAAAAAAGAACCCGCACTCTATGGGTGCTTGGGTTGGAGAATCGAAGTCCCACGTAGCGACTATGAAGGGTGGCGATTTCTTCTCAAATGAGCAATCTTTGACCTTAAAGGGCGCAACAACTGTTGATATTATCCACGTTGCAAAGGATGGATCTAAAAGTACTTTAAAGGGTGGTTTAGATCTGCTTGATGGAGAAATCATAGACTCCACTATGATGCGAAAAAGTGCCTTGGTAGAGTTTCTTGCAGAGCAGGTTCAAGATGCTCGTGAAAGCGGTCTATTGTTCTCCCTGCACATGAAGGCGACGATGATGAAGGTCTCTGACCCGATCATCTTCGGCCACGGTGTGAAAGCATACTTCGCTGAACTGTTTGAGAAGCATGGGTCCACGTTTGATGCTCTTGGTGTTGACGTTAACAATGGTTTTGGTGACCTGATTGGTAGGCTAGGCGGTCTCCCTGAAGATAAGCGCTTAGAGATAGAGTCAGATATAAACTCCGCTTACGAGGCTGGACCTGGCTTGGCCATGGTTAATTCCGATAAAGGGATCACAAACCTTCATGTTCCCAGTGATGTAATCATTGATGCATCTATGCCCGCTATGATTCGTACATCTGGGTGTATGTGGAACAGCGATGGGGAGTTACAAGAGACAAAGGCGGTGATTCCTGACTCTAGTTACGCGGGTGTATACAACGCTGTTTTTGAGTACTGTAAGGAACACGGCGCTTTTGACCCTACAACAATGGGTACTGTACCGAACGTTGGGCTGATGGCTAAGAAGGCAGAAGAGTACGGCTCACATGACAAGACATTTGAAATTACTGCTAGTGGAGAGGTCAAGGTTATCTCTAAAGACGGTGAAGTCCTCATGAGCCACTCTGTGGAAACTGGTGATATCTGGCGAATGTGTCAGGTCAAGGACGCGCCTGTCAGAGACTGGGTTAAGCTCGCAGTTAGCCGAGGTAGAGCGACAATGAGCCCTACTGTATTTTGGTTAGATAAGGCAAGGGCTCACGATACCCAACTTATTGAGAAGGTAAACCTCTACCTTCAAGATGAGGATACCGATGGCCTTGATATTCGCATCTTGTCCCCAGCAGAAGCAACCGTTTTTACTCTGAAGCGATTGAGCGCTGGAAAGGACACTATTTCCGTGACAGGGAATGTGCTCCGTGATTACCTGACCGATCTGTTTCCGATCTTAGAGCTCGGTACGAGTGCAAAGATGCTCTCAATAGTGCCGTTGATGAATGGTGGGGGTCTCTTTGAGACAGGCGCGGGTGGCTCTGCCCCCAAACATGTACAGCAGTTCGAATCAGAGGGTCACTTGCGTTGGGATTCTTTAGGAGAGTTCCTGGCTCTTGCCGTATCTCTAGATCATCTTGGCGATAGGTTTGGTCACTCTAGAGCCAAGGTTTTGGCAGAGACTTTAGATGAGGCAACTACGAAGTATCTCCTTACAAACAAGTCGCCTTCTCGTAAGGTTATGCAGCTGGATAACCGAGGTAGCCATTTTTACCTAGCTATGTACTGGGCGGAGGCTCTCGCCTCCCAAGACATCGACCCAACATTATCTGCTGAATTTGCGGGTGTTGCTGATGGTATGCGCAGTGCCGAGGCTAAGATTGTCGATGAGTTGAACAGTTCTCAAGGTAATCCTATGGATCTCCAAGGGTACTTCATGCCTGAACCAAGCCTTGCTAGCAAGGCTATGAGGCCTAGTGCCACCCTTAATCAGCTGCTGAACTTATAATTCCTAAGCTTGTTGTGGGGCCCTCAAAAGCTTGAGATGCTCCTGTAACTCTAGTGGTATAGGGCACTCTATTACCTTGCCGGGGATGGTTAGTCGCCAGGCGTGAAGCCATAGCCTGTTTGGGTAGCCTGGTACTCTCTTGGGTCGCTTGGGGCCATACCTCTTGTCGCCCACGACTGGCAGGTTGGCAGAAGCCAGGTGCCTTCGTATTTGGTGTTTTCGCCCAGTGACTAGCTCTACCTCAATTAGAGTAAAGCCGTCGAAGCGCTCTTGCACTCTAAAAATAGTCTCACAGTCTTGCGACTTCTTTTTGTTTCTGTCGAAAAGAGGGGTGTTAAATTTTCCTTCATCTTCTTTTGGCGCTCCAGCCACCAAAACTAGGTACTCTTTGATCGACTCACCAGCAAGCCAGTCAGATATCTGAGATCTCGCCTTTCGACCAGCACCGCAGAGAACAATACCAGATGTCGCTAGGTCTAATCGGTGAGCTGGCTTGAGTGAATTTGGGAGGGACTTTTGTCCTTTAATCCAACGTACGAGGTCTATGGTTTTCTCAGCGTTTTGATGCGAAGCCATACCTTCGGGTTTTTCGAAAGCGTAGAATACGTCGCCAAATTTGGTCAGTAGGCGTGGTTTTTTGGGCATATCACTCTCTATAGACGGCGAGCTGCCGAGCTGGTGTTCACCCCGCTGATATCGCCTTATAGCCTCTTGCGCCGCCTATGTAGCATTATTCCAGCAAGACCTAAGACCCATATGGAGCCAATGCCTCTACCTGTACCGCTACAACTGCACCCCTTTAGGTCTTCATCGGTCCCTGTGTCACCTGTGTCCCCAAGGTCTATCTCTACGCATTCAGAGTCTAGAATACCATTGTCAGGGTAGCTGTCAGGGTCAAGATCATCACAGTCCTCGTCCGCAGGGAAACCGTCTTCATCTTGGTCGTCATCATTACCGTCACAGTCCTGATCGACGCCGTCGTACCAAATCTCTGCCATATCGATATTGATCTCAGAATTAGCGTCGTCGCAGTCGTCGCCACCGTAATCAATTGAATCAAACCCGTCACCGTCAGCGTCATAATCACTAGCATTATAGCAGTCAGTAATTATGTCGTCGTATGGTTCGTCCGGGGCTCCTGGATACACCTCTTCATCTGCATCATCACAGTCATCGCCATTATAGTTTTCGGAGTCGAACCCGTCGCCATCTTGATCGTAGTCAGACCAGGCGTCACAGTCTTGGTCGACTCCGTCATACCAGATCTCAGTGGCGTATATGTTGATGTCGAAGTCTTCATCGTCACAGTCGTCGCCTACATTACCGTCGAGGTCTGGGTCATTTGCTGAATCGAACCCGTCGCCATCTTGATCGTAGTCAGACCAGGCGTCACAGTCTTGGTCGACTCCGTCATACCAGACCTCAGTAGCGCCAGGGTAGGCGTTGCTATTTGTGTCATCACAGTCAGAAGAGTCAGCTACCCACCCGCTCGCAACATAGCAGGTTGTGTTTGTATTGTTTGGGTCTCCATAACCGTCACTGTCGTAGTCAGAGTACCATGTACTGGCATCCAGAGCGTCGTCCTCGTCTAGAACAGTGTCGCAGTCAGTGTCGACACCATCACAGTACTCAGGGGCGCTAGGGTAGGCGTTGCTATTTGTGTCATCGCAGTCAGAAGAGTCAGCTACCCATCCGCTAGCAATATAGCAGGTTGTGTTTGTATTGCTTGGGTCTCCATAACCGTCGCTGTCGTAATCAGAGTACCATGTGACAGCATCCAGAGCGTCGTCCTCGTCTAGAACAGTGTCGCAGTCAGTGTCGACACCATCACAGTATTCAGGGGCGCTAGGGTAGGCGTTGCTATTTGTGTCATCGCAGTCAGAAGAGTCAGCTACCCATCCGCTAGCAATATAGCAGGTTGTG
>Ga0115011_10000331_pt1 | contig 40533 bp, 24 predicted proteins | sample TroAtlMetagenome_2_FD_88705 | JGI IMG/M metagenome (GOLD analysis project Ga0115011, IMG submission 88705) | Marine eukaryotic phytoplankton communities from Atlantic Ocean - Tropical Atlantic ANT8 Metagenome | ecosystem: Environmental > Aquatic > Marine > Oceanic | place: Tropical Atlantic... | reverse complement strand
GTTAAGCTTTCGGGACGGCTAACCCAGGGAATTCATACCAACAAAGATAATCAGTTATTTGTCTCTAGCCTTATCAATATTGCGAAAGGCCTTAATATCCATGTTATTGCGGAAATGGTAGAAAACGAGGCTGAGTCTGTTGCACTGAGCAAACTAGACGTTGAACACCAACAAGGCTATTACTTTTCTAAACCCTCACTTTGGACAATGTACTAAGTGTAAGCTCGCTGGTCTGAGGCACTGAACGTCAGAATAAGTATTGACGCTTTATGTGAGACCTCGCGCTTTATACGACTTAATTGTGCGTCGATTTAATGAAACGTTTAAGGCGGTGTTGTGAAAATCTCTTTCATATACACCTCCTTTTAACCGCATTTACTGTTCGTTAAGCAGCTTTATAATGGCGTCAGAGCTAATGGGTTTTGAATACAGAAAGCCTTGCACATATTCAACGTTAAGAGACTTACAGTAGTTCGATTGATTTTGAGTTTCCACGCCTTCAACAACAATGTTTAAATCGAGTTTGTGACCAACATTCACGATAGCCTCCATTAGCGCGCTATCGTAAGCATTTTCCGGTGCACCTCTTAAAAATGAACGATCTATTTTTAAGTGGCTAACGGGAAACTGTTTTAAATAACTAAGCGAAGAATAACCCGTACCAAAGTCATCAATCGATATTTCAACGCCCTGGTCGCGTTGCGCTCTCAAATTCTCTAAAATCGTATTGTCAGACTTAATGAGTACATTCTCAGTAAGCTCTAACCCAATATCTTTAGGCAGTAAACCGTGCCGCTCTCGACACTCCCTTAAGCGTTCGAAGTAAGCATTCTGCTCTAACTCTTTTCCTGAAACATTGATATCAACGCGAATATCAATGCCTTGCTCTTTCCATAGCTGTGCCTGTTTGCACGCCTTTTCTAACACCCAATTTCCGATGTGAACAATTAACTCACTGCGCTCAGCGATCGGGATGAAGATATTGGGTGGAACAGCCCTTTCCTCATCTTTAGGGCGCCACCTTAACAGCGCTTCACACGATGCCACTTTTCCAGTGAGCAAATCGATTTGAGGTTGATACAAGAGTTCAAACTCATCGTTAACCAAAGACTCATGCAGATAGGCTGCGATACTTCGCTGTTGTCGAACTTTCTGACTTAAAGCGTGGGTGAAAAAATGAAAACGGTTTCGGCCTTCAGCTTTCGCCTGATACATTGCGACGTCTGCATTTTTCAGAAGATCATCAATCTCACTTCCGTCTTTAGGGTACATACTAATACCGATACTTGAAGTGATATGCACGTTTTCAGTGCTAAGCGCGAAGCTCTGCTTGAAACACTCAGTAAGTTTCTTAGCAATGTCAGCACTTTCATTTTCAGAAGTCACTTGTGTGGCGACAAAAACAAATTCGTCTCCACCAAACCGAGCCAGTAAGCCTTGTTCGCTTAGACAATCTGACAGCCGCTTAGAAACAGAGCGCAGTAATTCATCGCCCCAGGTATGCCCAAGCGTGTCATTAACTTCTTTAAACATATCTAAGTCAATGAAAAACAAAGCGAAGCCAGACTCATTGCGCGATGCATCCTCGATGGACGACGTCAAAAACTGCTCTAACAAGCGTCGGTTAGGCAACTCGGTTAACAAATCTGTGGATGCCATTCGCTCAAGTTCTTGCCGGATGTTGTGCTGCTCACTCAGGTCAATATCCACACAATACATTTCGGGTGAATCTGTGCCTTCTTTCAGCATAACGTGAGATGAGAAAACATGGATAGGCTCGCCACTTTTCTTCTCAAGCACGAGTTCGTCTGAAGGAATTGCCTCACCGTAATCTATCCATCGCTGATGTAGCTTTATCACTTCACTTTTCATGAACGAGGGAATGATGAGATCTTCAAGTTTTTGACCTAGTGCTTCGCACTCACGAAAGCCATACATGTCTTCACTTGATTTATTCCAGTAGATAACTTTTCGGTGCTTGTCATAACCTTGCACCGATACCTTTGGCAAGGCACTAATAAGCTGAAGGAACCGCCTTTCAGCCGAACCATGCTGTTCAAATAACGGGGGCTCTTGGTATTTCTGTAAGCTCATCGTACTCCCGCGAGTGCTAAATTGTTAAATAGCAAAAATATAAAAACGGCCACCATTCTTTTAGTGTAGTCCAAATCATACAGACCACCCGACATTAAAAAGTTAAATTGCTCGTGAATATCGCTAAATAAAGAAAAGGGTAACAGTGCGTGTTGCGCAGAACTTGGGTAAATAAAAGATGAAATTAAATCGTAAGATGGTGCGTCTACCCTGATTCGAACAGGGGACCTCTACCATGTCAAGACATGAATCAGGTGGGTGAGACACCTCTCTATCACATAATTCCCAACAAAATCAAGTAAAAGACCTTTACCGCAATCTATTTAGACTACTTTTCACTTGCTTTTGGTCACAAATTAGCCACAATCTAAAAGTACTTAAAACGCATAAAAAATCATCGAAATTTCGTTATACGACGAGAACTTTGGTACTCGAATACCGGCTATATGCGCACAAAGAGAACTCTTCTCATGGAATTTAGGTCGCAGAAAAAACGTCGAAAAGCACTCAATCTAGCGCATATAAGTTGCTAGAAAGTATACATTTTCGGTGCAAAATTGACGCAGAATTGTCACAAAACTAGCTCAACTTTGATCACAAAATCACGCAAAACTTGCACAAAAGTCGCGCAAATTTGACACAAATGAGGACCACGGAATGGACACTGAATTGGGGAAGTTCAACGAAAAAATTTTGGAAGGCTTAGATTTCAGAAAAATTTTAATTTCTGAAATCGTTTTTGATGACGTCATCCATTCGCTTTTCGCTTCAGCCAATCCTGTTGCAGGTATACGAACGACATCCGACAGTCACGACAAAGATGCAACGCTTTATAATCTGCTCGCGTTGCAATCACCTATAATTTGTTACCGCTTCAGAAAAAATTATCGCGCGCTAACTGGTACCTTTACACTCGCCTCATTGCACCACGCTCAAGCTAAACTTCGGTTAAAAGAAGATGCCAAGATCCCTGTGTTCATTCTAGAAAAAAAACCTAACGAGTCAGTTAAGAAAGCTATCGCCCTTTTTTCACTCACCAACGATTTACTATCAAAGTGTTTTATTAGCGATGCTAAGAAAATCGGATTTTATCTTCGAGCATGGTTTTCTAAAGACGAAGGCAAAAAAAGTCTGTTTCAATCTGCTGAGTGGAGCGCACTATTCCCACATATAGATACCGCAGAAAAATTAGCGAGCCATTTATCAATTAGCAAAACTGAACTGTTTAGGCGTTAATTAAGAACATGGCAGATTTATCTGAACAGACACTTTCTGATATTTTTAATCTCATTGATGAAGAGCAATTGAACACAATGGCGAAGTTGCTTGAAATGATTGATTGCCCGTCTGATTTAAGAGGGTTGCGCAAAGCGATAGCCACTGTCGAATATCTATTCTCTCTTTACCCTTCTCGCGTGACGACTTTGTTTGGCATAGACCATAATTCATTAAAGGCTTCATTATTAATCATTCACTCTTATCAACATAAAAACTCTTCAGCGTTTTGGAAAGAGTCGCACGGTCGGGGATGGAAGAGTGAACGACCAATTTATTCTCTGCTATTTATTTTCAGTGATAATAGAACCTCCCACGCTGCAGCAGCGCTTCTTCTATTTCTAGAGCACTACTTAAACAACGAAACTAAAATTGTAGGCCAAAATAGAGCTGAAGAGTCAGTCCGTGCGTTCAGGATGTTATATACCGATGAGTCAACCAGAGATGAATGCTTCCGGGAGAGCAGTCTCGATAGAACTGTAAATAACATTTTTGCCATGAAGGAGCGTTTAAAGAGTGACGATGACGATAATTATCTGCCCCGAGCTCAGTTAGGCTACCTCTATCAACTTGAACATTTTTACAGGTTAAACTGGGTTACAAGAGGAAGCCATGCCAGAAAAACAGCCAAACAAATACGTGGTCACTACTCAAGAAAAAGATACGAGCGAATAACAGGTTCCGATGACTTAATGACGCCATCGCTAAATACGCAAAAGCTACCACGTATCTACGAAGAAGCGGGTGTAACAAAAAGCGAGGATTTACCCGACGTTACAATCATCAAATCGTCGTCGCCTCCTCCACTACTCCAGCCATATGAGCAGGCATCAACATCAATTGTAAAAGATAGTGCTCTTCACTGGTTCAATACAAAGAAAGTTAATATAGACATTAGACGCTGTCACAACCTACTTCCTAACTGCCGCACTATTCTGCAACCTCATGAACTAAAACTCTTAATGCGTTCATTAACAAACACGTCAACCGGCGCTATCGGGGGAATCGATAAAAAGCTAACCAGAGCGGTATTACTGATAATGTTAATAACAGCGCGAGACTTACAATCGGTTCTCAGCATCAAACAAGCGTCGACACAAAAAGAAGTCGGCTTTCATTTTGATGGTAATGATATTTTATTGAATGTTGCACCAGAACCTACAACGTTGTCCCCTGTCAATAATGAATTATTGCTGCCTGTTTCGAGCGTTATTTCTATCACGCTGCCCGAACACTTAGTTACGCACGTATCACCCTACTTTTCTGATACGTTTATTGAGCCTATACAACAAAAGAAACCTGTCGAATGGCAGGATGCAATCCAACGCTATTTGAAAGATCTGAATCGAAAATTCAGTATTCAAATAAGTCTTACCAGGATTGAGCACCATTTAATAAATTGGGTTTCAGCACATGAAAGTTACGACCCTGTCTTACTCGACATACTCGCAGAAAAAACACGCTATCAAAGTCGTTCGGCAAAGCACTATGCCTACTACACAGAAACCGAAATCAATGATGAACTTCACGCGCTATGGAATGCATTATTCACTGAGGCTGCTCATCAACAAGCTGAAAATAGTGATTCTTTAACGCCAACTATTAGCAGCGAATTAAAAATGGAACGAGGTGTTGGCTCTGCGTTTACACCAAAAGCCGATGCGCTATCAACATGGATAAGTGAAAAGGCTTCAATACTCCTTTCAAATAAACCTTTTGCGGTGTCATCTACTTTGGAAGGGCTCGTTAATTATCACAATGCCTACACGCTTTATACCATTATCATGCTCAAGAGCGGCACAGGCTATCGCGCCGTATATAACCCCTTACCAAGCCTAGACTTAGCGCTTTTGCGATATCAAAGTATTTGTATATCTGACAAAGACTCCAAAACACTTTTCAATCATACAAGGGTTGTTGCCTGCCCCGACATATTAAAATCACAGATTTTGCATTACCAAGCACATATCGAAGCGTTTGCTAATTTAATAGCCGTGAATTTCTCTTACTTTGCGCAACAATATTTCACCCATTCATCTCACTTACAGCACCTCAAGCTCACTTCAAAGACTGAGCGGCTAGAGCAATTCTTGGCGATTAAGAATTCTAGCGGTACTGACGGTATGTTTTTATTTTTTACCGAACGTGACGAGCATGCCAGTCATATCAAAAAAGTAGTACAGAACAGCTCACCCACATTTTTGAACACGTATTTTCCATTTCCCCTAAACTTCGGCCGACACTATATGCGCCGTTACCTACAAAAGAACAACATTCACCAAGAGCTTATAAAGTTTCAACTGGGGCATTGGATGACAGGTGAGACGACGTTAGAAAAGTTTTCAGAATTAAATCATGTGGAGGCAATTCAGGCACTGCTACCGACATTAAATGGCATGATGGATGAACTTGGTTGGCGTGATATCCCTTCACTGCTAACACGGAAAAGGGCGTAATCGTTTGACAGCAATAAAGACCATTTTTACACCTGAGTTCCTAAACCAATATAAAACTAAAGCGTTAGAAGAGTCTGGTGCTTATTTAGTCATTGCTGAAAACCTACAGCTCGCATCTAACGAAATTAATAATAATATTGATAAGGTCCTAACACTTACTCAACAGCTCGTTACTTTAAACAATGAAAAGATCGCTTCAAACAGTGTATCTGCCGTAATAAAAAAACTGAGCAAGGACTTTCAGCTACACAATTTTCAGCTCATGCTGCTTCATTTATTGTTAAGAATGGCGCAGCAGAGTTTCGGTATTAAATCGGTACAACTAGACCGAAGCTATCAAATAAAGCAGGACGCACCACTTCTTAAACCCGATGACTTCTTAACATCAAGGCTGCAATCAGATTTATATGACCTACTAGAAAGCGAAGCAAAACAGCTAAGATATCTAGGCTCACCGGAAACCCAGACTGGCTTTCTTCTTCTGTGGTTATTTCTTAAAGAAGGTATTGATAGTACCGCCGCGTTGACGTCTATTTTATATCACCCCAATAAAGTCAAAACCCTATCGCGACATTGGTTCTATCAGGGAAAAGAGAGGATATGGTTATCTTCAACTGCAGAACTGCTTTTACGGGCTTTTTGGAATAACCAGGTTGGCAAACCAAAAAATTGCCTTACTGAAATAAACAACACCCTGATTGCCGAACGCATCATCCCTTCATCCACTCGCGTTCAAATAGGTGCATTGCGCGCCATGCTTCGCACAGAATATATATTTAAAACTAGCGCCTCTAATTATGCCCAACAAAAGCGATTAATGCCGTCGTCACCTCTGTCTGGTAAAACACTATATAGGATCATGTCTGGTACGTGCGTAATCCATGAGTCAACGGCTAACCAAATAGCATCTATAACCCAAAACCAACGTGGACTTTGGTTATCTAGCCTTAGAAACGATAATACCGAGACTATAGAAGCAAGACACATTAAAGACGGGTTAAACACTTTAGAGCAAGTTGACATCGTCAAGCAGTTTTCCGACCAAATAAAGATACTTGCTCGACAAGAAAGCGCCCGAAATTATACGAAGGTAAAAGAACGCCTTAGGCTGTGGCTTCACAAAAGAGAAAATGCAAAGGCAACGCCCTTCTGTTGGCTTTTGTTGTCTTGGCTGTATCACCTATTAGCGCACGGAGGCATGCGAAAAAAACGCTTAAGGCCAAGAACGATAAAAAAATACATAAACAGTGTGGCGGCACCTGTGCTTCAAGAGTTTGTTGATTGCAAAGCTGACAGAATGGGTGGGCACACGTGGGCTGAAAAATTAAACTTGGCAGCAGAGAATATAAACTCAAAAAACCGAGACTATATATTGTACTTTGCTGACTTCGTTGTAATGAACGATTTAGTACCCGACCTGTGCCTGTCTGACCTTGATATCTCTTCTTCCCGTGGCAGTGTAAATACCAACATTCTTACGCAACACGAGGCCAAGTGCGTCATTAGTGCGCTTAACCGACTAGAAACCAAAGCCTCGCACTTGGCACAGCTATGCTTTTGCCTTAGCTTTTACAGCGGTTTACGACGAGGTGAAATTGCTGGTTTGCAATACGCGGATTTTAACTCAATGGGTGATGACTATATTAATTTGCACGTAAGGCCAAACAAATACCGTGAACTAAAATCGCCTCAAAGCGCCAGAAATATTCCGCTCGATGTGCTTTGGCCAGAAGAGGAGCTTGTAAAGCTTAAGCAGTATTTACGCACTTCAAAAACCAAGTTTAATAAAAAGAAGTCAAAAATATTTAGGGATGAAGCATGCTTAAATGAGGCATTTTTACTTGCTACCGAGGCGATGAAATTGATCACGGCCGAACCCACAATGCGCTTTCATCATTGCCGCCATTCATTTGCCAACTGGCTATACTTGCTGCTTTCATTACCAGAAAAACGTCAGGCAAACTTTTATCCATTTACTCGTCACGCTTATTTCGACGTTACCAATAGGGAAAGAGTAATGAAGCGTTTGGCGCTAGTGGAGTATTCTCGAAAAAAACTATGGGCGGTATCTATTCTTCTTGGTCATAGTTCTCCTTCAGTTACCATGGCATCTTACATCCATACCAGTGAATTTTTACACCCTCTAAAATTTGCAAACCATTCCCCCTCCCCTCGGTTACTTCGTAAGTTTTGGGGGGCAGAATATCTCGATAGATGATTACGGTAGAATAGACAATTACCCTGCATCCAAAGCCCACCTTTTAACTGCGTTTCCCAAACAGATGACGCATAAAGTAATAAGCGAGAGTCAGAAGAAGAAAAATATAACGCAGTGGCTTGAGAGCAAGCTTGTTAAAAAAGAAGAAACGAGCGAATTTACACTCTCGATGATACGCACATGCTTTGAGATGCACTCTAAGAGACATTCTCCAGAAGAAATTGCCCGAGTGTTGCCTATCACCCGACAACAAGTTGCAGAAATCATTGAGTTAGAACCAGTATCTAATGAACGAGTTCACAATCAACCGAGCAACAGCAGCCGTATACATACCCTATACAAAAACATGACGGCCCGTCAGCATGAAATAACAAGCGAACTAGCCGAGCAACTCGATGCCCTCGGCACATTTGTTGAAATCGATAACCGGGTGGACTTACAGAAAATTGCAAAGCTAGAAAAGCACCTCGTCAAAGCAAAAGACTTTTTGATCCGCTCATACGATTGTGAAGCCATACTTTCTCTGCTGGTACTCTTAAAACTACTCGGGTTTACAGAAGAACAGTTGCGCCTTCGATGGTATTTCCCCTCACCTTCGCAATTTGATAGCAGTAAAAGGCAACAGTATCGAGCGGACCTTCGTTTTTGGATACAAAATGTCGTTATAAAACTTTTTCCTGAACTAATAATAGAAGTGATAGTACCTCACAACTACGCGCAAAATATTAGACACGTACCCGGCGTTAAAACAATAACGAGTGACGAGGGCCGTTTTCTCAGTTATGAGAAGCATGGCACCGTTAGTGTACATTTGCTTGAAAGCCCTTTAGTAGCTGATAAGTCTGAATCAAGCACTCCACCTCTATCAAGACGAAGTAGAGCTTATGTTTGCTTTCTAAGACTGTTGTTTACTTGGGTGAATTTGCACCATGAATGATAAATAAAAACGCAGGGACTTTCAGCGAGGCATAAGCACTTCGCGAGCACAGTCAATGCAAGTATTGCCAGAGAGTTAGTTCAGATCGATACGGATAATGCTCTTAGATTGTAGAGCTCTAGTCGTTTTATATCTGAACTATATAATTATAAATTCAGGATATGAAAGCTTATAAAGTCCGTGCGAAATCTTTTCATTTTAGATGCTTTATTGTGCACGAAAACATATTTTAACAAGGATAGGTTATAATGCCGCCAGAGCAATATTTGTGAAACAGGTCGTTATCAATGGATGGATACAAAACAAGGAGAAAAGCATGTTTGGAAATAGACAAAAAATGGAATCGATGGAAAAAGAGATCATGTTACTCAGAAGAGAAATTGTTGAACTCAAACTTCAAGTTCAAACTCTTAGTTCAAAACTTCAGGACCAAAACAACGTTGCTCATAAGACCGAATTAGTTCAAAAGAAGCCACGTGCGTCTGGCAGTAGTACTTTGATAAACCCAGATTACTCACAAGATCTCACCAGCTACTCTCTTTCACAGTTATTGTTGATGCAAGTTAGAAAACATGCTGATGTAAATTCAATTTCAGAGTTAAGGCTTAACTTAAACGTAATCTCTCGTTCAACTTGGTTTTGGACTGCAGTATCTAATCTTTATGACAGATATATTACCTATACAGGTAATATAAGGTTTTTTAATGAGCTATCAGAGTCTCTATCAATTTCCAAAGGGCAATTAAAAAGTAAGCTAGATAGTAGTGGTGTTTACAAACCAGACATACTCCACCCTATTCATAAAGTGACGCGCAGTGAACCCAAATCTGAGGATACTGATGAAGATTTCGTGTCGGTAAACTGTCCCTCTTGTAAGCTCCCACTGGTTATAAAAAATAGCTACACTTTTCCTCAAGATGAAGTAACTTGTGAAAACTGTAACCATATCTCATACATAGCGTCTTTACTTAAAGATACGGAAATATACTTAAAGCAAGATAGTACGCAAGAATGGATCCCCTTAGTTACTGACGAAAGAGCGCTAATCTATGTTACATCGCCGTAAAGTTCTTCCTAGCAAGTGAATTGAGGTGTTCAGATGTACTAGTACAGACTTGAGCTCTAGTCGTTTTGTATCTCAATTATATAATTATAAATTCAGGATATAAAAGCTTATAAAGTCAGTGCGAAATCCTTTAGCCAGAACTGAACGTTTATTTTTCTATTAGTCGGTCAAAAAATACTCACGACCTCACCCTGTATCTATATTGCTTTTATCAGGCTTTGAATTTTCATACTGCTTCACTATCTATTCGCCAAGGTTAATACTAAATGCAAATCTGCCATTGGATGTGCCTCCACCATTTAGGGTGAATAACAATTTTCTAACATCCAAAGTCCAGGTGGCTTTACATTCTTTATTACGACAAATTGCCGTAAAGTAGTCTTTAGATGATTGTCTTACACTGTTTTCATGCGCTTGCTGACTACAAACCGGACACTGTTTCAAATATTTAGAAATATTGTTCTTTGAAACTATTGTATTGTACAGGTCTGTGTTTGCATGTTTTTTAGCAATGCTTAATTCTTCGTCCGACAGTTTGTAGTCATACTTTTCTTTGTATAATTCATCTATTGCAGTTGGTAATTTAACTTCAAAGTCTGTTAAATATTCAAGAATAATTACTTTTATAATTTGCTGCTGTAGCTTTCCTGCAAGTGTCTCTTTACCGTCTAGGTCAATAGGTGAAATAACTATCACTTTATCTGTTTCACTTAATGTATTGTTTTCAGGGCAAACTAGAAACTCGCCATCCGCAAGTTCATTGTTGTTAATTTCTTCAACTAAAGGTTCAGATATAACTACGATTCGCGCAATAGCATTTTCTTTTCTTATTAATAACCACTCACCCTTTTTAGAATTCTCAAGCGATAACCTAAAAGTGTTGTCATGGCTTAACTCATAACCTTTAGGCACCTTAGTTAAAGACCACCCTAAATTAACAAGTACTTGTCTTAGTGTTTGGTCAACATATGATTGGTATAGAATAAAATTAAGTTGCTTTTTCTCGAGAACTTGTTGTGGTGTTAAGTTATCTGTATTTGAGTTTTTGAGCCACTTGCGCCAAAGTTTAGCAGCTCTTCGATAGTTTTTATCATGAACTAAAATATTAGTTTGCTTCAACTCCATAGGTATCTGAGCACTTGTTGGGATTGACTGATATAACTTATCTGAGCGCAGTTGTGATAATTTACGAATGCTAGATTTAACCTTTTCTAAAGTAGACTCAGTTTGTTCCTGCAGTTTATCTATTGCGCCTTCTTTATTTTCATATGCTCTACCCCAATCTTGAGTTAACTGAGTAATATATCTGTGGTCTTTATCACTGCCATCCAAAGTACCAAATCGGCCAATAAACCTTACGATTTCCTCAAGACGCAAATGATACAAAGTAAGGTAATTAAATAAGTTATCTATAAGCCTTGCATATACAATATTTTCATATATGGCCACTTCATCTTCACTTACCTTTGCCATTAACTTTTTAGGGATAATGCCTACAACAGTTCTTTGCTGCCAACATTCTGAATGAGCTACTAAGTGTGCTTGATAGTTGTTTGCGTATCGTTTTACCCTGCTTGTAGGTAACAACTCAGTGTCATATCGCATGCTCATTCTTGGAGCGCTATTGATTTGAAACAACACGCCGTTTTCAAAAGCTTCTTCAATTCCTTTATCAAGCTCATTTGGAGTAATGTTTTTGCTAGTTTCAGGAGGTAAGAAATGACTAAATGTAACTAAGTCATTTTCATCAAACTTATCGTTTATTTGATGAATAGCATCATATATAACTTTAAGTTGCTGCTCGCTTTTTAAAATATCATCATTGGTAAATAGCTCATCTGAAGGCTGAGCAAAATCTATTTTTTTTGAGAACTTGTCTTCTACCTGGACAGGAATAATCGGCTCGAAAATAAGGGATTGTTCAAAGCTTTTTTCTAACTCTTTACCAACCAGGGCATAACGCCCTGATTGTATGCATGTTACTTCGTTAGACTTAACCGTTTTAGAAGTTACTCTGTCTATTAACAACATTGTTAATAAACCCCTTCTTCTTTGCGGGTAATTTCACTTTCAATAATTTCAATCGCCTTAGTGGCTGTACCATTAATTGATTTGAACATTTTAGATAATGCACTCTTAAGATCTTTTAATTTATCGATAGAAATATCATAACGACCCAGTACCTTACCTTTGCGTAGAACTCGAGTTATTAGAAGGTGCTCTAATGCATCTGCTTCGTGACCACCACAGTCTTTGTATACAGATATAAACCTAAGTGATTGAGCTTCAAATCGGTTACCCCAACCTATACCAAACTGACGTTCTAGAATATTTGTAAACTCTGAATTCACTAGTTTTTTCAGCATATCTAAAATTAGCTTGCTGTGGGTGTGTTCAGCTTTTTCAAAAAGTTCATTAACTGAACCGAAATCAATAACAGTATTCCTGATAGCTTTGGCTTGCCAACCATCAGGTTTTACTTGTTTTTCTAGGTCTAATGTAAACGCTCTATCGTGGGTTTTGTCTGCAAATTCAAAGGTTGTTTCATCGTGGTTCGCAGTCCCCATAAACCAGGTATTAGATTTTAATAACAACTTTCTGTCTTCAACAAAATATTTTGGAGGGTTAGCAATGGAAGAATCCATTAAGACAACGGTTCTTTCATTTTCATTCTCTTCCATCGCAGATAAAAACTCTGCAAAGTATTGCTCTGGACGAGATAAGTTCATTTCATCTAGCAAGATAATATTAAACCGGTTTTCATAAGAAGGCGTATGGGCTCTATAAATACCTTGTAAACACTCTTTTTCATAATAACGTTTTTCAAATGCATTATAGTGGCCGATCAAGTCGTCTCTATCTCGCCAGCCCGCCTGAACACGAACCTTAGTTACTTCTCCCCCAACCGCTTTAGAAAATGCATTTACTAAACTTGTTTTACCAGTACCTGAAATACCTTGAAAAACATGAAGCGGACTAAGCGCTAAACCAGCCATAAACTTTCGAAGTAAGTCTAAATCGTAGTAAAGCTCTACATCTGTTGAAATGGCGATGCGGTGCTGTAATTCTTCTGTAAAATCTTTTAATGAATTCACTTGTTGGGCAGGCACTGGTTCACGATATTTACGATCCATTAATGCCAGCTCTTTAAACGCTTCTTGCGATTGCTGCTTTTCAATTAAGTCATCTAATTGTGACTTGACGGATTCAATACTGTGAGTCAAAGCAGCATTGCTTGTTTCAAGAAGATCTTTTTGCTTCTGCAATTCCAGCTTTTCCCTAATACTGAGCTTATACTTACCCTCACGTTGTTTAACTTCATCGTGTTCTTGTTTAAGACCTCTCAGCTCTTCTTCAAGATCGTCTGCTCTTTCTTTATAAAAGCCTAACTCTTCTTCTATATCGTCTTCGTTGCGACCTTTTAACTTGTTGCGAGCATCTCGAAGCTGTTTTTCAAGTTCATCAATACGCATTAATACGGCTGCAGGAGAACCAAGCTCTTTGATATGAGCTTCTCTTTCCAGCTCTTTATATCCAAGCAAACGATCCGTTAATTTTTTTATTTCGTTTTGATCACGACTACGGTAATCCTCTAACAGTTTTAGTTTATTTTCTAACGTAACTTTTTCTGTTTGAAATTCTCTGCGAATTTCTTCTAATGCTTGCTTTTTCATTGCTGCCTGTTCACCGAGCTCTTTCGTAAGCTGCTCGTTCAACAATTTGTTTTCATCAATTTGATTGTTTAGCTTCAATTGACGGCTCGCTAGTTCATCTTTTTCTGCCTGAAGCTTTTTCTTTAAGTCTTCGAATCGATTATTTTCCTGCTCTTTAGCAAGCTCTTCGGTTTGAGCTTGCTTTTCAAGCATTTTCAACTCGTTTCTTCTGCGCTGTTCGTCAAGCTGAGCTATTTTTTGTTCAACTTGTTGGTACTCTTTCCTTAAAGATTCCAAGGACTTTTGACGCTCTAGTGCAAAGCCAGCGTTAGCATTAGCTTCTTTTTCTAATAAAGTTTGCTCTTTTGATGAAAGCTCATTTAATTTTGCTAGAACCTCTTTCTCTTTAGATACAAGGGTTTCCTCTTTCACTTTTATCGACTGAAGTTTACTTTTTGCTTCTTCGCTGTCTTTCGCCGCTTGTTCAACGTTCAATTCAATTTTAGTTTGAATATCTTCTTGTTCTTGTTTTGTTAATTCATTTGCTTTAATTAACTTTTCTAGTTCAGTTGTTAAATCTGCAAGAGCTTGCTTCTCTTCTTCATTTAACTTACTAATCAATTTTTCATCTGGTGAAACACCTACTTTTTTAAGAAGACCACCTAAAACTCCGTTTGATGAAGGAGACTTTGGCTTTTCAATTGGTTTTGGTGCTGAATTTCTGCTTTTGCCTTTCCTAGACATTATTTAATCCACTAAAATATTTTCTAAAAATTTGTCTACAACGTTGATGTATTGCAACGCTTGTTCATTTGTAAATCTTGTATTGTTACCGTGAGATGCTTCATCACGGTCGTGCGACAGTTCATACACTTGCTTAAACAACAACTTATCTTCAGTCATAAACTGAAGCGGATGATGTGGGTAATCTTTCATCGATATAAAAATAGTCGCTAACAGAGAGCGAAGACTAGAGTGATTACCACGAGCTGATTGATAAATTTTTCCAGGCTGAACTTTGAGAATGTCGTCAATCTGTGAATGACTAAACTTTCCGATATCTTTTAATAACCAGGCTAGTTCTCGTTTCTTTTCGGTAGGATGAAGATTGTTAGCAGGTAAAATACCTAATCGTTTAAATGGATTTGAAACCAAAACTACTTTACATACAATTTCTAGGATAGAGCCACAGCCGTTAATTAAAGACCTATTTAAACTGTAATCAGCTGAATTTTCTCGATTAAGCTTTTCTTTTCCGTTTATTAACTCAAATAATGGTTCGACTAAATCACCAAATCGTTCAGCATTTGGATATTTAGTTAACACTTCAACTCTGGCAGTCTCCTTCATAAGATCGATAGTTTCTTGATAAGAAAGCTCCTCTTCTTGATTATTAAATTTTGAGTTAGAGAACTGCGCTAGTTTGTCGTTTGCACTTATGGCTTGATCAAAAATTTCATTCAACCAAGGCGCTTTACTGGACAGTGCAAATGGATCAATAAAATCAAATTTAAAACCCGAAGATATGTCAGCCCAAAGCAACAGATAGGACTGCTTAACATCTTTATTTGAAAGGACCATTTTCTCTGCTTTTATTGGCACGTGATATCTTTCGCTATTAATGTTATTTGCGATCCAGCGAGCTTCTTTATCTTTGCTTAATAGATTATTTAGGTGATCAATGTCCGGCCTATTTACTTCGTGTATTTGCTTTGTCGCACGATAAGCGCTAATGCGTTTATCTGTCGCTCTATCTAGTTTAAACGTTAGCTTGCGAGTATCATTTTCAGGTTTGATTTCGCTAGAATCGTAAGCAATTCGAGGGAACCATTGGCCAGTTATAGCACACTGAAATACTGTTGCTGTCGTCATCTCTGGTTCTGTTTCTGAATCTAAAAATTTTCGACCTTCTTTTGTAATTTTAAAATTTTTATCTAACCATCCATTTGGCTGCATCGTAGCGGTTAAAATGTATAAAACCATTTCTTTTTCTAACGATAACCATTCTGCAATTTGACTCACTGATAATTCTCTATCACCAGTAATTCGAATAAGATCTAGAATAGTTCTTTCAAAAAGGTTTAACTCTCGTCCTTTATGAGCAGATAGATAAACCTCCCAACTGTATACAGGCCAAGCGAAAAGTTGAACGTCACGGTTTCTAGGAAATTCGGTGGTTGTTATATATGTATTAGAGAACATTGCCTTTCTCCTTTTGGCAAAGCTCATTGAAAAATTTGGGAAAACCCACTAATAGTTTTTCATTAGCTGAAATACGAGTTGATTCAGGCATAAGCTGGTCAAGGCTAGATGAAGCCAAGCTTTTATCGCCAACAACAATTAGTAAACGTCTCTGCCTAGACATAGCCACGTTAATACGGTTAGGTATGCGTAAGAAACCAAGCTGATTATTTACCGTATCTTGCGTAATTTTATCTGGTTCATTCCAACTTCTAACTGTTGAAAGTAACACTACATCAAACTCTTTACCCTGGAATGCATCAACAGAGCCAACACGAAAACGCTCTTCTGGTTGTTCATCTGAACTTGGCTTTGTCATTCTATACTCAGATACAACGTTTGAGCCGGAAGCCGTATGCTCCATAACTTTTCGCTCTACCATTTTTTCAATAATATGGTCTCTTTGAGCTGCATAAAAAGTAATAATACCAACACTTAAATCCGGTCTAGCCATTAAGATTTTATAAGCCTCGTCGGCAATAATTTCAGCTTCACAATCGCGATATTTAGAGCCATTTTTGCTAGACATTTTGCCTTTTGACTGTTCAACATCTATCCATGCCGCTATCTTGCCTTCGTAACCCGGTACGTCCAGCGGAAAATATGATTCATCTAAACCCGGTTTAACTGGCGGCAAACCAAACAACTCGTAGAACTCTTCACTTACAAATGAACCTAACTCTGGGTGCATGCGGAACTGAGTATCTAGCATCACTACTCGCTTGTGATCTGTTGAACCATCTTTTTCATATTTAGAAAGGGAGTGGTATAACCGTTCAAACAAGCTTTGCTGTAATATCTCGTGTTCGGTTATTTCCAGCTCATTTTTGTCTTGCAACTCTTTTTCAACTCTAGGCTCTAACATATGTGGTAGCTGTCTGTGATCTCCCACGAGAACCACACGCTTTCTAGCCATCGACATAGGTATCATGAGATCCAAAGGATTAGCCCTTGCAGCCTCATCGACAATTACAGAGTCAAAATTAATATTACTACTATGCTCAACAGACTTTACTCCTACCATAGCTTCGCCCGCAGCTTGCTGGCACGTTGCACCGAGCACCGCGCTATACTCTTTCAATGAATTTTGAACTTGCTTCCTTTCGAACATTAAAGAGTCTAAGTATTTTTTACGATAATATAGTTGGCCTAACCTAGGTGAATTAACCAAGCTTGCTTCAAGCTCTTCTATTAACTCTCCTAAACGATTAGATTGTTCTGTTTTCAACGCGCGTTGTTTTGGCAGTACAAACTGTTCTTGCAGAGCATCGAGTAATTGGTTTTGAGTATCCTTTAAAAGATCAAAATCAATACTTGCTTCTTTTATGGCTTCAAGCTTTTCAAGATCGTAGTCATTGCCTTTTAACTGCTTGAGTAATGAAACAAGTCGAGTTAACCTTATATCTCCATCGTCGTCATATGATATTGAATCTGTTCTTAACGCTCTGGCTGCTGTAATTAACTCCTGCTTTTGAGAGCTAGTTAGTACGTAGGAAGAAGATAAACTGAACTGTTCGATAAGCTGCTCAATATTATTCTCAACCTTAACTGATACCTTAATCCCATTTTCTGCCGCTAATTTCTTAAGCTTTAACTGCAAATCGAGTAAGTTTTGATATATGAATTCCGCATTATTTGAATTTTTAATTTGGAAAACTAACGACGAAATTGCATCAACTAGTTTAAATTCATCACTACGTTGAATTTCAGCTTCTATAGCTGGTTTTAAATCATGAATGACTTTACTGGTCCATGCATCGATGCTGTTAGATAGTTGCTGATTTGTTTCATCTTTTTTACCACCAACTTTAATAGCCGGAAGTCCAAATACACCAGATCTGTCTACCACATTGTCTACAGCATCATGCTGATAACTGGTCAATAAAACTTGGTGTTGTAACGATAAATTATATTTATTACCTTCTTCTGCAATTCTGTGTTGAAGTGCGGAAATAACTTGTGTTTTACCAGTACCAGGAGGTCCGATAATCAAAGCTATATCTGGGGTATTTAACGCTACTTTCACAGCTTTTTCTTGCTTTGTTGTTAGCGACTTTCCACCTAACTTTCTTTTTAATGTAGTTGTTATTGCACGCAGCGGTTTGACTTTCATTTCAGGTGGATTTACACCCTCTAATATATATTTAAGTTGCGGCATTGGGTTTCTTGCATTTTTCAGCGAATCGAAAGCAACTTTCTTACGCTCATGTTGTTTTTTCATACCGTTTAAGGATATAAAAATATAGCCATTAAACTTCGGCCTTTGATGTAAGTTTGCAGATAGAAAGTCTCCCTCAATTTTCACTTTACGTAAGAAAACTGGTCGACCATCACCTTTATCAAAATTTTCGTTTGATGCTAACCAACTTGGTAAATTTTGAGCTATTTGCAATTCAATATCTGACAATGAAAAGCTTTCACCAAGGGCGTCTAGGTGATTTTTATACTTTTCAACAAACGAATTTAATGCCTTGTGGCCAACTTTAAATTTGAATCTTATTTCACTATCTGAGTCGCTATAAGCAGCGTCATATTCTAGAAACCCTACTTCTTTAGCTAACCTAGAATGTTGCTCCCAATAAAGATCAGAATATTTTTTCCAAAGCTTAAAGTAACTCGCGGAATCTTGAAGGTGTTGTTCAAGCTGATGCTTGTAATTAGAACTGGTTAGTTGCTCTTCGATACCATAAAGCTCTACCTCATGTTTCCCATAGTATGCATAAAGCTTATCCGAGTCACCGTCAAATTGACGAATAGAAGATAAATGCCAATTATTTCCAATTTTGTCTACTAGGGCTTTGAAATCCTTGCCAATTAAGAAAAAGGAATCTCTTGAGTTTTCTGGGAATTCGACGAAAACACCATAATTAGCATCTTTAGCAAATACGAACTCTTGATTAAACCAGTCACGTGCGCTCTCAAAATCGATAACACCCGATGCCTGTTTTTGTATAGCTTCAACAACAACTGGTTCAATTTTAAATTCAAGGTTTTCGTCATAGCTGTCGACAAGGTCAATATAGCGAATAGCTAGAGCACAAGCATTTTTGTAGCATGATACTGCACAAATTTTTCGTGCTTTACTGCCTGATACAGCCATAGCAAGAGGTGCATTTTTAAATTTGACCTCTGCAAAATATCCTTGAGTGCCTTGTTTAACATAGTAAGAGTCTATTTCAAAAAACAGCTCTACTTCGTCGCCTATGTTCCAATTTAAGTTAGCATCTTTGGTGTCTTCAAAAACAAGTTCGACAACGTCATTTGTAAGACATTTAGAATCTAGTAAATTCATTATTTACCTCACACCAACTGCCATCTATAAGATTTTAACAGCTCAACAAAATCAGAATTAGTATCGTCAGATTTTAACCAGTTTGTTAATTCATAAGGATCTGTAGCGCTTCGACGATCTCCCGCAATTCTTTGTTTATGTGTAATTTGATGGATTTGCTTGGTATTTTTGCGAGATATATTACAAACCGCATGTGACTCAGGAATTAGATAAATATCTCCTTTATCCATAGTTACAGTTAAGTTTGTGTCATTTTCAAACCACAGTTCAGTATTGTACGGAGCAGAGTTAAATGTCAGCGAAGTGCCATTACCAACGACACGTACATTTTCAGTAGTAATGAAACCTTCAGATGCATTAAAGTCTTCATTTTCCTTGTCATTTAGATAAATGACCTGCCTTAATATTGCATAATGTTCTTGTCCAACTTGAGTTAGGCAAAATGGGCACGTTTGTTCTTGAGATTGCAAGTCAGCAAAATAGTGACTAGCACAACTAGGACACCCTATTAGATGATCTATTGCCTCTTGCAGCGCTGCACACCATGCATTTAACGAAGGCCGTTCATAAGGTTGTGTTTTACCTTTACTAAAACATTGGTTAAATAAGTTAAAAATCTTATTGTTGGCAACCAAGCTTATATTGATACCGCCAGCAGATTCGTTGCTATCATCTTCGGCATCGTATACCCAAGGCAGTTCACCTCTGTATGCCTGTTCGTCTACTATCTCCGGCTCGCCATCTTCTACATATACCCCTTTAAAAGGATGTTGGTGAGTCAAAAGCTCAAACGCCATAACAGCAAACGACCACTGGTCGGTTAATGCGTTAACTCCCATATCGCCTTTTACAACTTCTGGAGCACCATAGCCTGGTGTGTATATATGAGTTAAGCCTTCTCTTTCGTTTACACATAAGTTATCGCAATCGATAAACCAAACTTCTGAGTAACGGCTATCTTCAGAAACAAAGATATTAGCAGGGGAAATATCGCCGTAGGCGTAACCTCGACTATGCAATTTAGCCAAAGTTTTAGCGACTTTAAGTAAAATTTGAAGGCGCCTTTTCAGGCCACCTGTTTTTATAAACTGCTTTATACTTTGCTTGTCTACAAGATCACTAAAGCTTTCTTCTAATACATTTTGAAGCGGAATTAAACCATCCATCAACTCCATGACATAACCTAAACGAGGCTTTGTTATTTGTATTTTAGGATGAGCTAAATTTAAGCCTGTCAAATCTTGCCTGAGGCTCCAATCTAGCTGTTTTTGCCATTTTTTTATGGCTGTTTCATCTTTCGTGTTTAAGATCTTTACAAGAATACCATCTATCTGAGTTTGGCAGACAATACCTTGCCCCCCCTCTCCAACTCGTTTGGTGAGCTCGTATGCATTGTTATGTTTATCGTAAACAGTACTCTTCTTTTTACTATTCATTAATTAAAACCACTGCAATTGTTTTGTCGTCTGTATGATGTGGTGTAGGCCAATTATGCAATAGACCTTTCAAATTTTTTTTTACGGCTCTTAAACTCCCTTTCTGAGCACGTTTTAATATGGAGTTACAAAATCCAAGTTGGTCTTCAATGTCTTCAGAAATTCCATCAGTCATCAATATTAATCCAATATTGGCTTTATCTAACTTACCTCTGCCTGTACGCCAGTCTGAAAGTTTTTTACTAAGACCAAGGCCAGTTGTTTCATTTGAAAATAATTCGTCTTCAGAAATAGAGTGATTGTTATTGCTCGAGCAAATTACACCATCGCCTAGTTGAATATAGCGGTAATCTCCTTTTGAATTGCCCCAAGTAACCAGCAAAGTAGTTACGGCATCATTAGGTTCAATATTGATCTCATAAAGTCCAGTTAGCCACTGGGTATATATATCTGTGATTAGCTCTTTAGCTGATACATCTTGACTATTATCTAGGCAGCAACTAACAGCTAAGTTAGTTGCTAATTTAGAACCTAAATGGGATAGTCTTCTTGACCCCATACCATCAGCTACTGCGACCACCCATCGACCATTACGCTTTTTTGAAGCAACAGCATCTTGATTTGGAAGATCTAAATCCAAATGCGCGGGGCCGATAACAGAAGTCTTAGATATACTAAAGTTCATCTAAAGAGGAATATCTAAGTCATCGTCAGCCAACTCGTCGTTTACAAACTCCAACTTCATTGGTTCATTTGGCTTTTGACTTTTGGAATGGTTCGCAACACTCATAGTTACAGCGCGGAAAAAGTGAGCTATTTCGGCAGCATTGTGTGCAAATAATAAAGGGGCTTCTACGTCGTTACCGAATGACTCAAGTAAAGCGTTATCTGCATCATTTCCAATTGACAAAGCAAACCTGGTAGCTTTTTGAGCTCTGTCACTATTTATCAAAGCATCGAATGCGTTTTTATAATCATCAGTAGGATAACCATCAGAAACTAGAATGATAATTGGACGATACGCTCGAGATGGAATACATTCTTTATCCTCAATCATATCTTTAACTATGGTGCACGCTGCCCCTAAAGGCGTCGTGCCTTGGGCCACGAAATTTTCAATTTGCTCTATCTGATGAGCAGGTGTTAAAGGAAGATGCGTCGCGGCTTTGCTACCAAAGGTTACAACAGACAAGTGGATTTCGGCTCGTAACCTACTTTCGCTCGCAAAACTCGAAATCATATCTTTGATTGAAAGATTCAGCGCATCAATTTTTCCATTAATGCTCATACTACCGCTTGTATCTGCCAAAATTATTACTGGTAAAGGGCGTGCTTTATTTACTACAAATTTTTTTAAACTCATTTTCTATCCTTTTAATTTTGATTAACTGTATGCCAATCAAACTTCAATTAATGTAAATGTTTGTGACTGTGCTTATACGGACGAACTTTTCGTAAATCTTTATTTTTGAACGCCGTTAATACTGTTCCATTTGCCGACACAACCAATTGGACGCCATTCATATTTTTTAGCTCTGGCACTATGCCACCGTACTTTTTAATTTCCTTATTACCAATCACATGATAAACCGCACGTCGTGAGTGAATTACTCGGCCATATTGGTAAGCCAACATCACCTGCTTTTTAGATATCCCTCTTTGTCCTTCTCTTATTTGTGCGTGTTGACTGTTTGTCAGCTCAGGTACAACGAATAATCGATCTTGTTCTTTTACAATAAAAGCCATAACGTTTTCCTCACATGATTGGATAATCATTACAGTGCGAAAACCAGACCAACAAACTATCCCTTTGTTTTATATCAACTTTAAAACACACATACACATAAAATAATAACATTTACTATTTTTGTGTAATTTTTATTACCTCATAGTTCAACTCTCATGATATGCCGCGATTACCTGTTTTAATTGTGCCAATAACTTCATACACTCCTTTTGGTGACTTTGTCTTGGTTTTAAAAGTAGTTTCTTGGATGAATGAGGTTGCTAATTGTGCGAATGTTATGGGCGGCAATGATCCTGACATCTACTGATATCGTTTTTTATCACCAACTCTGGTTATTTCACCTTGCTGTAACGCTCGCAACAGCGTTACTTGGACACTTGGCGTTAATCCACCTACTTCAACGAGAAATAGCGTGCCGCTATTGGCCTGTTCAAATAAACCCTCGTGTTTTTCGTTTGCACCAGTAAAAGCACCTTTAACGTGACCAAATAAAATTGAATCCACTAATGATTCTGGCAATGCACCGCAATTAACGGTTTTTAGGGGCTTGCCAGACCTGGGACTCGCCGCATGAATCCCATTAGCAATAACTTCTTTACCCGTTCCCGTTTCTTCTAATACTAAGGCAGGCAAATCTAATTCAGGTCCAGCCACATGTTTCGCTTTGGATATTGCGCTTTTCATTACTTGTGATTGCTCAATGATGTTATCGAACAGTTTGTGTGATGAAGGCGCTTTAACAGCTTTATTGGCTATGCTTTTTACAGCTGGTTTTACATAGGTTTCGCCAAAATCAACTGGAACATCAACGTTCTCTATGGTGTTGTCACGATTGGACTGAATAGAGTGCGTGTTCTGTTTACCTTTACGGACTAAGACAGATACCACACTCATCGCGGGTGTACTTGACGTAATATTGATAAAAAGCTCCTCACTTTCTTCAGATAGCTTAGAAACCCATTTCTCTGTTTCCCTTATGAGCGAAGGGTAACCGGTCGGGCCTTCTATGTTGGCTTTGAATATTGCAACATTGCTGAATGGACGGCCAACTTCGCTAAGTTACAGAAGCTTCAACGTCACGAAACGTATTTTTAAAGCTTTGCTATAAAAATCACTGTTTCCCAGTCATACGTGGTTTGAAGATTTCCATATTGCCAAACTTCAGCCATTTGAAGTAACTGCTCATGTGGCTGACCGAAATCAAACCAATGCTTGTTCTTAGCTAGATGATGGTTCCAATATCCCATGCCTTGATCTAGGCTTATTGAGTACATATTGCCATTACTGAATGAAAGCTTCATTTCACGTCTATGAGCAATGTCATCGCGTCTCTGATGCAAGTCAAGGTAGCAAGGCGTAGCTGCTCCCTTCTCAAACCACGTAGAGATAACTTCTGTCATTGCGTTGCTGTTGCTCCAGTCATCATGAAGCCGGGCACCTTTGTCCCTGGAATTAAACAAAGTTTCTAATTCAAAGCCAACGCCTGGAGCTTTAGGTAAAGCCCTAATTACTTCGCCAAGCAAAATGATGTACCAAGGCGACTGTAAATACCTATCGGTGTACTTAACACCAGCTAACTGGGATGAGTTCAGGTCATCCTCAAGCGGTTTAAAATTACTTCCCAACAGCTCCCAGAATCTCTTGCCGAAACCATCAATGGCACCATCGAGCTCTTTTCTTAGCTCTACTTTTGCCATAGAGTTACCGTCGAATTTTATCCAAGATGATGTATCAACTGGAGACACCTCAACGCTTGAAAGAGCTTCGGAATAAACAACCATATTTTCAGTGCGTGAAAGCAACCAACTTTGACTTGGATTGAGTACATCAAATGAAGAGCAAGCTAGTGTAAAAGCCTTATCCTTTTCGTATATTGCCTGCGCAACAAGAGCCCCACTATCTAACTCGGCATCACTGGTTACAAATTCAACGCCAATGTCGCTCAATCGAGATAGAGAAATATAATCAGCATCGGACAAAGTTGTGTTTGGAAGAACAATAGTAAGCTTAACCTTGTGAATATTTAGCATTTGAAAAGCGAACATCTGTACGTGACGAGAGTTTAAGTCCCATTCATTTACATTGCTTCCCATCCACACTCGTATTTCACTGGCACCTTTGTTTATCTGTCGAGAAATAGCTTCCAGAATAGGCTCGTAACAAAATTTTGCACCTTTAATAAAGTGATACTGTTCACTCAAAGATACAAAATTGGAAAACTCATCTCCTAACCATGCTTTAGCCAAGTTACGATTTAGTTGGTTTGCATCGTGTCGAGTATTTGAATCCAACAAACATGTCGAACACGCAGAGTCACACGAAGCTTCACAAGACAAATTTTGATAAGTCTGCATAAGTACATCTTCAATATGAAGTGCTGCACTTGTTGAAAAACCTGCACCTCCGCTTACCACGTCATATAGCTGCACAGCGATTGCTTGCTTATTAGATTCTTGAACTCTGGTTTTTCTCGTAGAATACCCTATCTCTGACGTTGCGATGCCTAACTTTGCTGCAAGTGCGTTACGCATGGCGACAGCTAATGTTAGCGCTATAGATTCGGAATCAGGGTGACTGGGGTCTATGTACTCACCAGAAAGAGGATTTCGCAACACCAGTTCAAATGCATCTGTAAGACCAGAACAGCCAAGATGTACATTACCATGGACAGTTGCGCTTCCATCACAGAGCTCAGGCTCGAAACCATCCTTGTCTTTGGATTTCGGTGTTGAAGTAATAGGCTTATGGAAAGAGGCAGGATTAAGCGACTTTGGAAACTCACCATCACCTAGCATAGATTCAGCTTTACCACACTGCATGCAAATCGCGTAGCCATGTTCATTTGCACCAGATGAATGTTGGAAAATAGTAGACTCTGTCCCATACTTCATGTACCCCAAATTAGGGTCAGGAAGATTAATCGGTAATGCATCAATGGACAGCCAAGACGGTTGAACAGCAATGTAACTTTGAGATGAAATGTCGTTTGATGGAGCGGTAAAAAAGTCAGTTACAAAACCAGTCGGCTCAAGAACCGTTTTTTTCCAACTATTTCTTATTTTGGTTCCACATGAGCCACAACTCCAATCTTCCTTAACTGTGGTATTTGTTTCTACACCTGAATGGCCACATGAGCCACAGCGCCACGCAACATCAAATTTTTGCCCCTCTTTTGCGTCACTGGCCAGTTTCTGCCAATTAAGAGCAACCCCCGCAGATTTGAATACACGTCCATCCAAAACAATTTCTGCACCTGGAGCATATTCTCGGATTGCAACAGCTAGGTTTCTAGTAGGCAATTCTCTAAGCTGAGAAATATTGTCCTCTCTAAATTTTTCTCGCTTTTGTTTTCCTTCTTTTTCACGTTTGAAATCAACAATGTTTTTATTGTTTAGTGTAACGATATCTGTTGGAAAGCCGTAACCTGGAAGAAAAGCTTTGGCAGCGAGCTCTTTCAATAAATATTCATTAGTGTGCCTTGTTAATTCAACTCTTACCTTAAACTCGTATGCACTCTCAGGTGTTGCATCTTGTTCTGCAGTTTTAAGCTGACGGTAGTGAGTTATCCAGCGCTCAGATAATTTTTCAATAGCCTGGTTTGTATCGTCGATAACATTCCAAGCCGGAACAGTCGAAAGTACAGTTCCTTTCAATACATCTTTAAGCGTTTTTTCTAAGGTATTTGCGTTACCTGATGCCCATGCGATGAATTTGTCGCAGACAGATTGTCCGCCTTCCGACGGTAAGAAGAACCATTCTAAGTTTAAACTTGTTTTTTCCTTATTCGTTGAGCCGATAACATCTCTTAGAAAAATTGAAAGTAAAAGGGAATTTACATGTCTTTGAACAAGCCGTTTAGAATCTAAAGATATTTTAGGTGCGGGTATAGCTGTGACAAAAGGCCATGATGGCTCGTTAAAAACTTCTGTATCATGGGGGTTACTTTTACACAACGTATAAGATATAGCCCTGGACTCTTTGCTTCGGCCAGCTCGCCCTGCTCGTTGCAAGTAATTTGCGGGATGAGGTGGAACGTTATTCATTACAACCGCTGATATACCACCTATATCTACACCCATTTCCATGGTTGTGGAACAATTGAGCACATTAACTTTTCCGCTTTTGAACATGCTTTCATAATTGTTAAGTCGCTCTGATGATTGTTGAGCAGAGTGCTCGGCAGTACGATAATAAAAACCACCCTCCACTACTCTATCATTTATATCTGTCCAAAGGTTGCGAGAACGAAGTTGGGAAACTTTTTCATCTGCAGAAACAGACTGTCGAATTTTTTTAAGCCCTTCACTATAGTCGTACTGGGATATATCCAAAGTCCATATAGGTGGTAAATCTATTGATTTGCACTCAAAGTTTTTCGAATCAAAAGAATTCGGCAAATAGGGCGTAAGATTTCTAAATGTTGTATCGAGCAGTTTGTTAGTAACAGGGCAAATAAAGCATTTTTCAGCAAACTCAAAAGTTATTTTTTGACGACTTAAGAAAAACTGATTACCTTCATTATTAAGTACTTTATTTTTAGTAAGTGCAGTCCAAGCAGATCTTAGCCATTCGTTAACGAGAACTTTCGTAACCTTCGACTCTTTGTTTAATTTAGCACCAATTATGAGTAACTTAGCTAGCCTGTTATAGGCTCCTTTGACCTGTGGCCATTTTTTAACTCTATTTTCGTCTTCTTCAAAAGAATCTGGTTTTAGGAACGTTTTAGGTGCAAACTTAAAACCAATCCAAACTCTCCAGTCATCTTCAAGCTTAATATAGGTATTTTCTCGAACATAAAAATCTAAACAGACTTTGAGAAAATCCAGCCAATCTTCAAGCTTAAGGCCATGTTCACTCCAATTGTCAGGAATAGCGTTTACTTTTTCTAATCCCTGATATCCAATTTTTATAATCCCTTGAGTTTCCATGTTGTTCTGAAACTTTGGACGTCGAGCAAACTCGCGAATCAACAACATTTCAGAAAGCTTTTCAGCTCCAGTCGAATCACCGAATACTTCAGGGTTTGCGTATTTATTGTAAGTTAATATGTTATCTTTAATGTCGTTCTTTAGCTGGAGCTCTTTGACCAAGCTATTCCAAGAAAGAACAGCAGGCTTAAAGCTCGAATTCAGACTCTTTTCCCCTTCGATAATTTGCTGATACACTTCATTCGCCCAGTCATGCTCACCCGCATTCTTTAACTTTTTGTATCGCTCTTTTAAGGTCGCAAGCTCTTTCGGTTCAATTGCAGGGATTTCTGCTTGAACAGCATTTTGATTATCCTTTAATATTCCGAAAATTAAACCTCGTAACTTACTGCGTTCAGCTTCTTGCTGCATTCTAACAGCCATACGAGCAGTGCCCTGCCTACTGTCTGTAAATGTGATTAGCTTGCGTCCTCGCCCTGGCAGCGTATTCGGACCAAGTCCTGTTTCTTTGTCTACTTTTGGGTCAGGGCAAAATTCAAGTATGGTTGGAACAGCATTGGCCACGTAAAAAGGAGAGCCGAGTATTGCCCTTCTAATCGGTTTTTTGAATGATGTTCCTTTATAACCACAACATCCTGTTTGATAGGTACTATTCTCATCTCTATCATATGCATAGTACAAGCGTACAGCGTCAGTGATGTCACCCAATTTTCCTGTAGACACATTAATATCGACTGGGCTGTAAATGAGCTCGTCATCCGGCTCTGCTCTAAGCGTTACAAAAATTGATGTAGGTTTGTTTTTATTAACGCTTTCATCACCCTCAGTATCGTCATCATCGTCCTGATCGATAAGCAACGAAAACTCATCACCAACATCTGTATCTCTTTGTGTAATAAAACCACTTTTATCTGCAGCCAATAAATGGGGCTCATTGCAGTCGTTACAAAAGCCAACTTCCAATACCGGTGCACCACAATTACATTTGCCAGTTTGCTTCGAATACACCATGCCGAACGGCCAACTATCTTTCAAGACAGAACTTTTCTTACTTGCACAATGAGGGTCAATACAGCTCCAAATTCCATTCATCATTCTTTGAAAAAAGTGCGCTCTGACCTTTAGGAACGCTTCATGTTTAGGCGATAGCTTCGTTCCAGTTAGTAAGTCTAGCCACTGAAGTACAGAGTTCTGCGTAAACGTTTGAGAAGGGAATTCCCCCTCTAGGTATTTTTTTAACTCAGCAAGCTTTAATGGCTTATTGCTATTGACGAACTTATCTCTAATTTTCTTTGCAACCGTAGACTCTGTCAGTGCTTCAAAGCGTGTTTTCGAAACATCTGGATCGTAATCTTTTTCTCCAGGTTTTTTATCAGCTGGTATTAAAGACAATTCCTCCAGTGTTTGAGCGTCTTTGGGAGAAAATGTTAACTGAGGAATATTTCGCTTCCCTCCGATAACGACTACATGATCATTAGGAACACCGGCAAGGTCGGCCAGATAGCTTTGAAGCTGTTTTTCAGCATCCTTGTCGCCGATTGTTGCAGACGTAGCAACGAAACGAACATCTTTAGCTTCCACACCAAAAGCGTGTAAAACTCGTCTCAACTGCATTGATAGTTCAGCTGCCTGTGAGCCAACATATGTATGAGCCTCGTCCAATACTATCCATCTCAAAGACTTCTGTTCTTTCGATTTGTTGATAATTGGCGAGTCAACGTTTCTTACAAGCATATATTCCAGCATAGTGCCGTTTGTAACCAAAATGGGCGCGGGCTGATCTCGCATTAACTCTCTTGACAGAATCTCATTTGGTACTTGAGCCTGGCGTGCTTTTACCTTGTTGGCTTTTTCTTCTGTATTCCCGTTATACAAGCAGAATCGAATATCTTTACCAAAGTCCTGTGTCCAGGCGTGTAGCCTTTCTCGTTGTGAATTAATCAGCGCATTGAGAGGATATAAGAAGATAGCTCTGACACCCGACAAAGGCTCTTGTGTTTGCTGTGATTCTCTATAAAGATCTTCGAGCACTGGAACCATAAAACACTCGGTTTTACAGAGCCAGTTCCACTGGTTACTACAACAGATTTAGGTTTATCGGCTAATAGTGTGTTCCAGCTTTTTAATTGATGAGTATAAGGTTTGAACTCTTTTTTAAACTGATAGCGATTTTCTACTTGTTTTCCTTGGCTATCCGTTATTTTCTCTTTATCCAATGCATCCAAAACTGCTGACGATAACAATCTATCTTCAGCTAATTGCCCCATGGTTCTATCGGCCTCTGTCCATCCGAATGTATGTTCAAAAAGCGGTGTCGCCATCATTGACTCAGATTCTCCGCAATCTTGCGACATTTGAGTAGCGAGATGTTGACGTAACGCAGGGTTAGTTATACCCAGTACACTTAAAGACGACTCTTTCGCTCTCGCAATAGATTGATTAACTAACTCAGAAAAATACTTCATGCGACAACCTCTTCCTTACAATCTGAATAATATCCAATGCCAAAAGCGTAAACACCTGAGAACCAATCTGGCGCAAACATCTTTATTTGCTTAATTTCAAACTTCATTTTTGCAGATAACTTATTTGGGTTTATTTCGATATATCCAGCAGCAATAGCAGCGGCAATGAGTGGGTAGTTGATGACGCTTGCGTGATGTGGCAAATCACATCTAATTCGATGGCTCAATCCTTCACTCAATAACGGAAACTGAAATGATGGCCAGTCTGAGTCTTTGTGATTTCTCAGTAAAGGCTGCTTCATTGCAATATCAATAACCTTAAACATTTCCTGTTCGGTTAGCTGTGCTTCCCCCGTGAGACGTTTCATGCCTATATCGCGAAACAATTGAAATTGCTCAGATTCTCTTTCCGGATCTTGGATTAATTCGACTATACGTTCTGCTAAATAGTCGTTGCAGTTGATTTCGATACCTTTCAGTCGCTTAATTAACGGCTCAGGGACATTTAAAACAACGTCATAAAACTTATCTAGAAGAACTTCTACTCTCTCTTCTACCATCGACGTTGGAAGGCCTAAATTAAGAAAAGCCTTTTTTACAACAAGTATCGATTGTTGCCACACAGAAATAGGTATCAACTCCCAAAGAATGGAGAACTCTCGATCTAATGCTCGAATGAATTCTTCATTCATTTCAAAACGAAATAATGCAACCGTAAGGCAATGAGGATTCTTAACCAGCGCCTTCCATACCTCAAACGTTGATAGTGGCAGATATGAGAGATGCTCCCATAGTTTTCTGCAATAATCCCAACTTGGATGAGTAAAATCGCTTTCCATTACGGTTAGAAACATCTCTATCGAATTGACTTCGCTTCTAGGGTTAAACTGCTTCACCGCTGTTTGTAGACTTTTAATCGTCTCACTGTGTTCATACGAAGATTCGACACCTTTGTAGAAAGTTGGCCTGAACAAATGAGGTGTTTCAGAACTTGGAACAATCATCCAAGGACCCGTTTTCTCCATTTTTTCCGTTGTGTTGAACCAACCTAATGAAATACCGCCAATTTCTTTTTCTGGCAGTTCTAAAGGTGAGCGTTCTGGTTCAGCAATCAGCATAGCCATCGGTGGTTTTAGGTCAGCATGCGCTAGTTCAGACTGTGCTAGCGCTATACCGCCACCGACTGAATCAAAGTTTAAGGATGAAACATATCGGCGGATTGAAAAAACTTTTTTGTCACTTAAACCACTTAAGCAAATTTCAACTTCTGCATCTAAATTATTCGATAGCGACATTAGCTCTATTATTTTTTCTTTGAAACTATATAAACTGACGCTTAACGTACGGTCCTTTACTTTTACTTTGGATTGGTAACGTGGTGACGTTCGATTATTTGGTTTGAGGGCTAGTTCAATAGAAACGTCCTCAGGATAAGATTTTGCTGAATAAAGGTTAACTTCGGCACCTAACAGCTGCTCTACAGTTAACTCAGTTTTAAGAGGCTTACCTTCACTATCAAATGCAAACATGCCGCTAGCAGGGAATGGCAGGGTAACAATTATAGGGTCTTCCATCAGGTTAGCCTGAACCTCTAGTGTGACACTCGAAGGTGGCTCAGCTTCAGGATAGATTTCAAATAGACGTCCATTTTCAAGCTTTTCGTTTTCTACTCGACACGCTTGTGCATACACTGTCATCAGCAGGTTTCGCGATGACGTAACTTTTATTTGCGCATGCTCTTTAACTGCAACCGCTTCGATATCTAAATCATCTGGAACAATTGCAACCGTTCTTCGCAATAAGGTGTCACTTTCTTTGTTTTTAACGCTTAAATAGTGTTTTCCGTATAACTCATGAGCAGCGAGTGATTCAACAGGCTTGTTGTTCAGTAATGTTGAAAGCCCTAGCTGTGATGCTAGTGTACCTTCTGCATCTCTAACGCTAGGAACACCTTTATAGACTCTTGAGGGCAAGGTTTTTAATAATATTTCTGCACCGTCAATATAGAGGCTGCCACTAGACGTTGAGGTAGAGTTAGTCCTGATACGAAAGCGGTTATCTCCGTGATAAAACCTTGAATCACCGTTTACTCTAAACCAGTTAAATTCAACTCCATCGATAGCTTGCTTACCGGCGTATTCTTGATACCCAGATAGTATTTCAATTTCATAAGCTAATGGCGCAAGTACCAGTATTTCAGCATACTTTGTTGAAAAACTCCCCTGCCCGACTAGTTTCAATTCACCTTCATCTTCCAAGAATCCCAGCGGCGCCTCATTGAAAGAAATACTAGACTCATTTACTTCTACCTTCCCTATAACAATTCCAGATTGTGAGAGGTCAGTGAAAAGTGAAGAACTTAGTAACCGTCTGGGCACTTTTATCGATTTTTTTCTAGGAGGTACAAGTACATTTCCATTATCTATCTGCGCTACGACACCACCAAGTTCTGCAATTCGCTTCGTACCCTCAAGTAACCCCAACTGAGTGTAAGTGGACTCCAGCGCCTCACTGCAATTTCTAAAAGTAAGCTTTCTTGGAAGGCTAATTTGAGTATAAAAACGGCCCGTAGTTTTATCGAAAGAATGTTCGCATGACAGTTTATCTTTAAAGTCCTTTATTACTTTGCTTGCATTAGTTGCTCCAAGCAACCAGTTATCCAATAGCCCTTTACCCGTTTCATCATCGAGTGGAATTGGAAAACTATCACGCCAGCCAGGTGACTTTTGGTCAAGTTGCATTGAAGGTGACTCTTCGCCAACATCCGAATCAACCAACCCTGCGCAAGTCATTAGATTCTTTACCACAGACCCAATTAACTCTACAGATTCAGGCTCGGAAAATACCACTGGCAAATGGCCTAACTGACTTTTCACAAGTTCTGTAATCGAAACCGCATACAAGTCGACCTGATAATAAAGCTTCAAGAGCTTTCTAATCGCTTCTGAAAATTTATTTCCAGTTGAGCTAATTAATTTGAAAGGTAGACCCCCTTCAATAAAAATCGAACCTAAAAAGTTTCTAGTGTCAGATTCATAGCGACGAATAGGCCTTTTCCAGAACCCCTCTAAACCTAATGGTATTATGTCAGCTCGTTGAGAAGCAGTGAGTTCAAAATGAAATCTCTGCCAAAGAGGAAACCATTCCCACTTCTGAGCGCAACAGTCACGTCGATACCATTCTGAGCAGTAAATGACAAAACACGCGGACCAATCTTTGTGCTTAGACCAACTTACATTTGTTTTTGGATAAAAATCACGTACTAACTCGAATAACTGTCTGTATTCGTCGTGAGTCATTTGGTAGGAAAATAGAGGGTTACCATTGGGTGAAGATAAGTTTCTTTCCATTAGAAACTTTTTGAGCCAAAGGCTCGGAGAATCAACAATTAACATAAATGCACACCTCCCTTTATGCAATTAACTTCGTTATACTTTTATTATTATAAAAACCGCGAGCGTCGCATTCCTGCTGTAACTCTTGCCACTTTTTTCCACGAGAATAGTTAGCGGCCCAACTAGCTCTATGCCCTTCTATTAACACCTGGTGAACCCCCAAGCGTTTTATGTATTTTTTTAACCTAGCAAAACGCTTGTTTTCCTCGGCGACCATACCAGCATATAAAAACGCAAGCACGTACTCTACTTCATGAGGTTTAGTATATGCTTTGGCAATTTTCTTAACCTTGTGGACTACATCATATTTGACACATTTTGTCACGTTATGAAATATGTATAGAAAATCGGTATTTAACCTGAATCGTTCATTTGACGAAGCATATCTCTCAAGTATTGAAAAGATTTCTGAATCCTTTATTGCGTGTTTTCTCACTCCAGAAACGTGGTAAATGCACCATTCGTCGAACTTTCCCTGAGCAAAAATTAATTTGCTTCCATCAAATAACGTTGCAATGTGTCGAACATGGGTCAAGCTATTGTTGTAATCGGCCATTATTCTGCGCTCCTGAATTTATGAGAATCAGCGGTTAAGCAACCGCTTAACCGTTAACCGCAATTACATCCGCACCAGATTGTTCTACTAAAGTCTCTGGTAACGCCTTGTTATTTCCAATGCGTAACTCCTTCATTTGTTCTGCACGTCTTATCAAATTACCGGTCCCAGTACTCAACTTCTTCATTGCTTCCTGATAGCTACCTTCTGCTCGCTGCATATGGTTGCCTAACTTATTCATATCCTCAACAAACCCTACTAATTTGTCGTAAATTGCCCCTGCTTTCTTCGCAATTTCTTGAGCGTTCACATTTTGATGTTCTATGCGCCACATGTTGTTGATGGTTTTAAGTGCAACCATCAGGTTTGTGGGGCTAACTAACATGATGTTGCTAGCTAGCGCCATTTGAATGATTTCTGGATCATGTTCAATGGCTGCATTGAACGCAGGTTCTACCGGAATGAACATCAAGATATAGTCGAGTGTTTTTATACCGTGTAGATCTTGATAGTTTTTACCTGAGAGGTCTTTGATGTGCTTCTTAATCGCTGAAACGTGTTCCTTGAGGGCCTGAGCTTCAGTGAGGTCACTTTCAGCATTAAAGAACCGTTCGTATGCTGTTAGTGCCATTTTAGAATCGATAACAACATCCTTGTTACCTGGTAAATGCACAATTACGTCCGGCTTGAAGGTATCTCCTTCTTCGCCTTTAAGGTTCTTTTGTGTCTCGTATTCATGATCTTTGCGCAAACCCGACTCTTGCAGCACTCGTTCAAGTACGACCTCGCCCCACGTTCCCTGCTTTTTGTTGTCGCCTTTCAAAGCGCGAGTTAATGCCGTTGCTTCTTTGCTCATTTGTTCATTGAGCGCCTTCAACCCCGTCACTTCTTCTTTAAGAGCATGGCGTTCTTTTGCTTCATTGGTGTATACATCTGATACTTGTTTACTAAATGCCCCTATCTGCTGTTTGAGTGGCGATAACAACGCGTCCATAGACTGTTTACTTTGTTGACTAAACTCGCCGCTTTTTTCTTTGAAGATCTTATTAGCAGTATTTTCAAATTGCGTGACCAAACGTTTTTCAGCAGCCTCTAGTAGCGCTATTTTTTCTTGCATTGCCCGCTTAGCTTCATTGTCTGCTGACAATTCAGATTTCAAATTGCTAATTGTTTCAATGCGGGCGGTTAAGGCTTGTTTGGTAGTACTAAGTTCTGTTTTTAACTCTTCTAAATTTTTAAGCTTTTCAGCTTGCTCAGCATTTTCATTACTGATCGTCTGCACTTTTACTACGTAAGAACGGATTTCATCTTTAGCGTTTACAAGCTCTGATCTTAATTCGTCAAACTGATTGAGTTTTTCACTTTGTTCAGCACACAATTTACTCAATTGCAAAGTGCTATTCTGTTTCTCGCTTAGCTCATTTTTGATAACGGAGAGGTCGGTTTTAGCTTGTTGTAACTGTCCTTCCTTTTCTTCGACCTGTGTTTGCAATTTGCTAACCTCGGCTTTGTGCATAGATAGTTCAGCTAGCTGTTCGTTACAACTTTTTCGTAGTTCTATGCACTTAGCTTCCGTTTCAGACAAGCGAGATGTAATGTGGTCAATTGATGAAGCCGAAGAGGCGAGCTTTTGTTTAAGCTCAGAGTTAAGTTCTTGTTGCTCACTATATTCATGTTGCAGCACTTCATATTTATCAGCAACAGATTCTGAATCAGCGGATGTGCTTTGATCTTGTTGAGTTCGGGTGATGCGAATTCCAACAAACAACGTAACAACAATAACTGCGCTCAGTATTACAGTTTGAATTAATAGTTCATTCATGTTTTTTCACCTGTAGTAAATTATTCATGCTTACTACAGCCAAACATGTGCCAATTAATAAAAAACTATTATTTACATTAGGTTACCAAAAAACCTCGAGATAACAGCCACAGCAATAAGAACTTTAAATTACTTATTGGTAATATTTATTACTTTCAATTTTAAGATTTCACTGAATCCTTCATCCTCATTAACTCGCTCATATTTATCCACCATACTTTTAAGTATTGATTCTTCGATGTACTTTCCTTGCGTCCTAGACCGCTCTAGGTTGCGTTGTAACAATTCTCGCTTCAACACTTCGTTTTTGCCGCATGGTGTATCAAATTGGATAGCAGTGAACGATGCTCCAGGATAATGCACAAATATCCTTGCTCTACTTTCCTGGGTAAGGTTCGTTAGATCCCACACAATATGCTGGAAGCGCTTGCTATGCTGCACTAGTTTGTAAAATATCTTATCGTGAGCAATTCTAATTTTGTGCAGTTTGGGAAGTAAAAAATACTCATGGTATTCAAGCATATGTTGACGACATAGAATTTCTACTATGCGGTCAGAAGAAATAACAAAGTCTGACTCAAAGTCCTTTAGATATGATGACTTCCCAGAGCACGGTGGGCCGACTAAAACAGTTATTCGTTTAGTCATCTCGCTTGGGGATATAGATATAGTTGCTCGCTTGATTGGCTTTTCTGGCGGCTTGCTCTAACTTCGCCATGGATTTTTTTAGATTGAAACTGGATAACCAGTTTGCAATATAGCGCACTGAGTTTACTCTGGCGCGTTTCGTTAACCCGAATCGCGCACATAAAAAGCTAGAGCCAATTTCGGCCACTAATTCTTCAAACGCATAAGCAGGACTCCCAAACTTTTCGCCGATGTTTCTGTTACAACGGGTTTCATGTCCCGTCCAATGAACCATCTCATGAAGCAAGGTGGCATAGTACGCCCGTGTTGCATCTTTACCTTTAAACAGCGCTTTGTTTGGCATTGTGATAGCGTCAGCTTCAGGATCGTAATACGCTTTTCCTGCGTCAGTATGTTCTATATTGACACCTAACTCATCAATTCGCTTATCAAGCACCGAAAGCGGTTTTACCTTTGTTTTTTCGATGCCTGAACCATCAAAACCTTGCACCTGGTCAGCATTATAAACAATGGAAATTTTACGACCGAAGCTTTGCATTTCACCGTCGGCAAGTGCTTCGTGTTCTTTATTCGCGTTAATATTAAAATAGTGAAACACGGCGGCAGGCTTGGCATCGTCAGCAATGGTACATCCCAGCTTGCCCCATTGCTTTTTTGTAGCCCACAGGTTACTGGTAAAACCATAAGTCTGAGCCATTAACGATAAAAACAGCCAGGAGAACAATGAGTCATACATTCTGTGAGACCTAGCATTATAATGCGCACCCAACACGGGTGAATCGAGCCATTCTTTGATAAAGAATTTATTATCACTTTCCAGCTGCGTTAAGATGTTTTCGAATATTTTCTGGTCCAGTTGCCAGTTAAAGTCACTTACTTCAGCAATATCAGCCAAACGATTTAGCTGAGAAAATAGCGGCTGTTCGAGTATCGTCAACAGGCTTTGCGCCGACGTTAATTCTTCCCCTAATTCCAGATCATCAATGTTGTACAACCAGTACCGATACTCTGTAAGCAACGGTAAAATCTCAGCCTTTGTCACACCAGCCCAGTACTCATCCTCTATTGTTGGAAAGAGCTTGCTCAAACTTGTTGTACCGTGTTTGCCTTTGAGCGCATTTCGTAAATCAGATACAGATATATTCAAGACTTTTTCAAGGGAAGCTAAAAAACGGGACGCTTGTTTCAAACCGGTAATACTTGCCTCTAAAAATTCATCCTCACCTAACCACTTAACCGGACTAGAGCTCGACTCGGTACTTGCCATGGCGTTGAAAACATCGGTATTGCCATGCAGATCCTTTGTACGGGATAGCAGGTTAGCAACGGTACGCCCTGTTCCCAAGGCAAACTCATATTGCAGTAGTTCACTGTTTCTCAATGCTGCCAGGTTACTCATGACTTTTCATCCTTGTTTAATCTGAAGCGTTATCGCTTTACTTTGGTCGCTTTCTTCGCTGCTTTTTCCAGTTTTTCAGCTTCCAGGCGTGCGGCTTTAATTCGCTCAAGTAGCTTATCCGCAGGCTCATCATTGGGGTCTTGAGGTACCAGTTCGCCACGGAAGGCTTTGGCTAGAATAGATTGGGTTAAGTTATCTACCCGCGCTTTGGCATCAGCTAAGTGCTTTTCGAGCGTATCAGCGAGAGCGAAATATTGCTCAACCAAGCGGACTATTTCGGTTTGTTCTTCTCTAGGGGGAACAGGCGTCGGGATTTCAGAAAGTTGTTTTTGGTTTATTTTAGGTAATACAGTTCTACTGTCGCCGTTAGATGCCCATTCGGTAAATTGAAAGCTAAGCATCCAGTAAAACATAAATTTAGTGGCTAACTCCGTTTCTACAGGGTACATGTCTGCACTACATACCCCTTCGAAATCCACAATAACAACCTTACACAAGTATGGGCGAATCTTTGAATATAAAATTTGCCCAGGATAAAACCTATGCTTATTACTTTTTACTCCATCTTCCTCAACGGTAGCAAATTCCAATAACTTCCCCTCATTAGCCTTTATATGATTCGGAGCAATGTGGACATCTTTAGGAGTCAATAATGGATCTACTAAATTTGATTTAATACAAGCAACTTGATCAAAGCGTTCCCAAGACCAAGCACTTGGTAATTTAGGAAGTTCCTTATCTCGAAATTTCACCAAAACAAAATCTTGCTCTTTCAAAATATCCCCTTGTTTTTCACGCCATTGCTCAGTGAGCTTTCCTGAAACAGCGGCGGCGAGGACGGATTGGCGAAAGCGTTTGATGATATCAGGCAGGTTATTAAGGCGTTGCTGAATGGTCTCCACCTGCGCTAACAAGCTATCGAGTTTTTCAACAATGCGTTTTTGTTCTGTAGGAGGTGGTAAGCCAATGTAATGCTCTTTTATAGTCTGTTGAGAAATATTTGGCTGAGCCCCCCCCTTACCTTTATCAATAAAATTCTGCTTTTCATTTTTAAGTAGGTAATAGAGAAAATCCGTCTCTGTAACTTCTTTAATTGGTTGTCCAACTGCACATGCTTGATTCGTCGTAGCATCGAAGTCTAATATCGATGTTTTTCCAATAGTCGCACCATACATTGCTATTGCGACAGCTCCCCTGTTAAAAAGCTTAGCGCTAGAGTTTTTTACTCCTAATTCAGTAATATACTCTGATGCATGTTTTAATCTTCTAGGCCCCAGATCACCTGTTTTTACCCATGGAATATCTCCATCATAATAAGAGGGTTCACTTCTTTTAGGGGTGCCTCCTGCTCCCCAAACTGCAATTTCCCCTAAGGGAACCGAAGCCCACCCTTGAGGTAACTTGATTATTGATTGTTGAGTCATTATGTATTCACCTCAACAATTTTTTCTTCCAAACCAAACTCTTCCGCCAATAGTGCTACCTGTCCTTCAGCCTGCTCGGTTGCACCAAGCTCAATCATTAGCTGATGCATTTCTCGCAAGGCTTCTGTCAGTTCTGTCATCGCTTCTGTTGCTAATACATCCGGCTCGGGTAAGTTTGCCGCATCGGTAATCGAGTTATCTTTAAGCCAGGTAATATCCAGGCTGTCACCTTTGTCTTCAATGAACTTTCTGGAGAATTTTCGCCAGCGTGCGTTTTCAATGGTTTTCTCGTCATCGGTAAGTTCAGTAGTAGAACCAGGGGTGTCGTATACGCCTTCTTGTCGTTCACTTTGACCATTCGGGTCTTCGCCGTAGGCTTCTACAAAGCCTTCCAGATATTTATCGGAAAAACTGTTTCGCTTACCAAAGGTTTGCATATTGCTGCGCAGGTCATATACCCAGGTTTCGGTTGTGCAGCCTTTATCCTGTGTCGGATTTTCTGGTGAGCCTTTCTGGAAGAACAATACGTTTGTTTTCACGCCTGCGGCGTAAAAGATGCCAGTAGGTAGGCGTAGAATCGTATGCAGGTTACATTTATTCATCAAATCGCGGCGAATTTCTGTTCCTTTACCGCCCTCAAACAACACGTTATCAGGGATAACAACGGCTGCCCTGCCACCTGGTTCAAGCGCCTCTACTATGTGCTGCATAAAACACAATTGCTTATTTGATGTTTGGTGCACAAAGGTACGAGTAATATTGGTGCCTGCTGCACTGCCAAATGGCGGGTTAGTTAGAATTACGTTAGCTTTGGGAAGGCTTTCACCTGCTGCACCTAGTGCATTGCCTTCACGAATAACGCCTTCGTTTTCATCCCCCTCAATGTCATGAAGCAGGCAGTTCATTAGGGCTAAGCGACGTGTACCGGGCACCAATTCTAGCCCTACAAACGCACGTTTCATCTGAAAGTCCTGATCGGCATCATCGAGATCGAACAGGTTATTGGTAATACTCTTTACGTAGCGGTCTGCCTCTATTAAAAAGCCTGCGGTGCCTGCTGCCGGGTCCTGCACTATTTCACGTGGCTGAGGCTTCATTAGCTTAACAATGGTGTTAATTAACGTGCGAGGGGTAAAATACTGGCCTGCGCCCGATTTTGTTTCGTTAGCGTTTTTTTGTAGCAGACCTTCGTACATGTCGCCAAAATCATCGCGACTTTTACTGCTTGTACCATCGCCGGTTTCATCACTCCATTGCAGTTTATCCATGCTGGTAATGAGTTCGTTTAACTGCGCAGGCTGGGTAATGGTGGTATTCACGTTCTGGAAGATGGCGCGAACAATGGCGTGATCGTCTGCCCCTAGCTGAACCAGAAGGTTACGGTAAAATTGGTGTTGCTCCTGCCCTAGTTTGCTTTTGAGATCGTTCCAGCGAAAACCTTCGGGTAAAAGATCTTCTTCCTGACCGGTTTCTTCGCACAT
>Ga0115011_10000330_pt1 | contig 40576 bp, 26 predicted proteins | sample TroAtlMetagenome_2_FD_88705 | JGI IMG/M metagenome (GOLD analysis project Ga0115011, IMG submission 88705) | Marine eukaryotic phytoplankton communities from Atlantic Ocean - Tropical Atlantic ANT8 Metagenome | ecosystem: Environmental > Aquatic > Marine > Oceanic | place: Tropical Atlantic... | reverse complement strand
TGTTAACGTACAGGCAGCCTGCACTCGCTGGTGGAGCTGCAGATGCAGCAGAACCGCCTCGAGGGCGACATCCCTACCGAGCTCTCGACGATGGCCTCGGTGGAGACCTTCTACCTGCACCCGAACTCGCTGCTCGGCCAGCCGATGGTGAACATCGGTGCGTGGAAGCTGCCCGCAGCCATTGCCTGCGCGCCCAGGCCGTAGCCCTTGCGCAGCACCACGGTGAAGAACGGGATGCTCAGGCTGGCAGCGGTGACGAACATGCGCGAGACGTGGCGCACGGTGCCCTGCTGCTCGGCATCCGGGCCGACCATAAAGCCGGGGGTGTCGCACAGCGAAACCATCGGTAAGCCGTGGGCCTGACACAGCTGCATGAAGCGCGCCGCCTTGTCACCGGAGACGGCATCAATGGCGCCACCGAGATGCATCGGGTTATTGGCGATCAGGCCGAAGGCGCGGCCCTCGATGCGAATCAGCGCGGTGATCAGCCCCGGCGCAAACTCGCGGCGCAGCTCCAGCACCGAATCGCGGTCGGCCAGTGTCTCGATCACCTTGCGGATGTCGTACACGCGCAGGCGGTTTTCCGGAATCAGGTGGCGCAGCTCGCGCTGGTCCGCCGCTTCCCAGTCCGTCAGATCACCCTGGAAGTAGGACAGGTACTGCTTGGCCACTGCGGTGGCTTCAGCCTCATCGCGCACCCGCACGTCGATTACCCCGTTCGGACTCTGCATGCTGGTCGGGCCAACCTGCTCCGGGGTAAAGCGGCCGAGGCCGCCGCCTTCGATCATCGCCGGCCCGGCCATGCCGATGGTGGCGTTCTCGGTGGCGATGATCACGTCGCAGCAGCCCAGCAGCGCGGCGTTACCGGCGAAGCAGCGCCCGGAAACGATGCCGACGGTGGGCACCATGCCGGACAGCCGCGCCATGCGCATGAAGGTGGTGCAGTCCAGCCCGGCCACGCCGACCTTGTCGATATCGCCGGGGCGGCCGCCGCCACCTTCGGTGAAGAACACCAGCGGCAGCTTCCACTGCTCGGCCAGCTCGAGCATGCGGTCGGTCTTCTTGTGGTTGGTGACGCCCTGGGTGCCGGCGAACACGGTGTAGTCGTAGGACAGCGCCATGCAGCGGGCGGCGTGTTCGCCGAACTTGTCGGCATTGACGGTACCGATGCCGTTGATCAGGCCGTCCGCCGGGCTCATTTTCAGCAGCTCTTCGTGCGTGCGGCGCGAACGCTGGGCGGCGAGGGCAAAACCGCCGTACTCGATAAAACTGCCGTCGTCGAGCAGGTCGGCGAGGTTCTCGCGGGCGGTGCGCTGGCCGGTTTTGCGGCGCTTGGCGACGGCCTCCGGGCGGCGCTCGTCGGTCAGCTCGGCGCGGCGCTCCAGCACTTCCTGCAGGTCGGCGCGGATATGGTCGATGGCGACGGTCTCTTCGTCCTGCTGGGCATTACCTGCGACTTCGGCGGGCTCGAGATAGAGCAGGGCGCTACCCTCGAACAGGCTGTCGCCGGGATTGGCTGCCAGTGCGCGGACGATGCCGCTCTGGGTTGCCTTGACCACGAATTCCATCTTCATGGCTTCCATGATCGCGACCTGCTGGCCAACGGCGACGCTGTCGCCAACCTGTACATCCAGACTGACCAGCACGCCCTGTACCGGCGCGTTCAGTGGCTCGGTGCCGACCGGAGCGTCGGTCTGCGTGTGATTAGCGGCGGCGCTGCCGGTACCGCTCTGGAAGAAACGATGCGGGTGGGCGCTGGCGTGGGCGGCGGTCAGGCTGGCGGCCTCGGCTTCGATAAAGGCAGTGGATACCGCGTTGCTTTGTACCTGCGGGTGCTGTAACAGGTTCTGCAGCAGATGCAGGTTGCTGGCGGCGCCCTCCAGACGGAATTCGCACAGCGCACGGTAGGCGCGGCGCAGGGTGTTCGGATAGTCACCGCCCGCGTGCACGATCAGCTTGGCCAGCAGGGAGTCGTAGCGCGGGCTGGTGGTGTAGCCGGCGTAGCCGTAGCCATCGACGCGGATGCCCGGGCCGCTGGGTGGCTGATAGGCGCTGAGCGTGCCACCGGCCGGGCGAGTGCTGCCGTCGGCGGCCATGCTTTCCAGATTGATGCGCAGCTGCACGGCAAAGCCGCGGGCGGCGGGGATGTCGGCCTGGGTCAGGCCCAGTTCCGCAAGGGTCTTGCCGGCGGCGAGCTGAATCTGCGTTACGGCAAGATCCAGACCGGTCACCGCCTCGGTTACCGTATGTTCAACCTGAATGCGCGGGTTGGCTTCCATAAAGACAAAATCGCCGCGCTCCTCGTCGAGCAGAAACTCGACGGTACACAGGCCGCGGTAGCCAACCGCGCGGGTCAGGGTGCAGGCGGCGGCGTGCAGTTGCTCGCGCACAGCGGGGTCAAGGCTCGGCGCAGGCGCCACTTCCAGCAGTTTCTGGTTGCGGCGTTGCAGGGTGCAGTCGCGCTCCCAGACGTGGGCAACCTCGGTGCCGTCGCCGATGATCTGCACTTCGATATGACGGGCGCAGCGGATCAGTCGTTCGACATACAGATCGCCACGGCCAAAGGCGGCGGTGGCCTCGGAGCTGCAGCGGGCGAAGGCGTCGTCCAGCTCGGCAAGGTTGTGCACCGCGCGCATGCCGCGTCCGCCGCCGCCGGCTAGGGCCTTGAGCATCACCGCGGCGTCCTCGCCGAGCGACTGCATAAAGTCGCGGGCCTGCTCCAGCGTGGTCGGCTCGTTGGTGCCCTGGGTCAGCGGCACACCCTGCTGCTGCGCCAGTCGACGCGCACTGGCCTTGTCGCCAAAGGTGTCGAGCACCTCAGGCGCGGGGCCGATAAAGGTGATGCCGGCCTGTTGGCATGCGCGGGCGAAGTCGGCGTTTTCGCTGAGGAAACCGTAACCGGGGTGGATCGCATCGCAGTCTTGCTCCTTGGCGATGCGAATCAGCTGGGCGGCGTCCAGATAGGCGGCAACGCCCTGGCCCTGCAGGGCGACGGCCTGATCGGCGCTGCGTACGTGCAGCGACTGGGCGTCGTCTTCGGCGTACACGGCAACGCTGGTGGCGTCACAGTCGGCGATGGCGCGGGCCAGACGAATGGCGATTTCGCCACGGTTGGCGATAAGAATGCGGTTGAATGCCATGGGTTAGTTGATCCAGTCCTGTAGTTCCTGTTTCTTGACCTTGCCGGTCGCGGTCATCGGCAGTGTATCGACCAGCCGAATCTCCGGCACCTTGTAGATTGCCATTGCCTGTTTGCACCAGTCGCGCAGCGACTCGGCGCTGGCGTGGCTGCCGGGCTTGGTGATGATGAAGGCAAGGGGCGTCTGGCCGCGCTGCGGGTCGGGCTTGCCGATGACTGCCGAGGCGAGAATGTCCGGGTGCTGGCCGAGCATGGCTTCCAGCTCGCTGGGAAACACACTCATGCCGTTGACCTTGAGCATCTCCTTGCGCCGGCCGAGGTAGCGGATAAAACCCTGCTCAGTGATCACGCCGCTGTCGCCGGTATGCAGCCAGCCGCCGTCGCGCAGTGCTTCGGCGCTGGCGTCGGGTTTGTTCCAGTAGCCCTTGAGCAGCGACGGACTGCGCAGACACAGCTCACCTTCGCTGCCCAGTGGCAGCAGTGCGCCGGTATCGAAGTCGCAGACCTTGAACTCGGTACCGGGCACCGGCAGGCCGACGAAGGTGGGCTCGGATTTCAGATCGAAGTCATCGTCCTGCAGGCCGGCGGTAAAGGTGTCGCAGGTGTGGGTTTCGGTCATGCCGAAGCTGGTTTCGAACAGGGTGCAGCCGGTCAGCTCGCGCCAGCGGCGGCGGTATTCCGGGGTCAGCTTCTTGATAAAGGAGACGCAGCTGGTGGTTTCGAGCGAGCTGAAATCGAACTCGCTGACCTGCGGGTGATCGAGCACCTCGGAGGCGCTGTCGACCAGCAGACCGGTCTGGGTAACCCGATAGTGCTGAACGGCGCTCATAAAGGTCAGCGCGTCCCAGCGGGCCAGCAACACCAGCGTGGTGCCGGCGAAAACGGGGAACAGCAGGCCGGAGTTCTCGCCGGCGATCCAGAATTCCGGCATGAAGTTTAGGCCGATGCGCTGCTCGTCAAAGCCCATGGCGACCGGAACAAAGCTGGCGCAGGTGTAGAGCATGTCGCCGTGGGTATGAATGCAGCCCTTCGGCAGACCGGTGGTGCCGCCGGTGTAGTTGAGCGCGGCGGTGTCGTCCAGATTCAGCCTGGGCAGGTTCTGCGGTGCGGGATCTGTGGCAGCCAGTGCGGGCATCAGGTCGATGCTGTCGGTGATCGGCAGTTTGGGTGCCTGCAGCAGGTCTGGCACCGGAATCGGTGGCTGCGCCGGGCAGAGCTCGGACAAGCTGGTGCTGAAAACGTATTCCAGCGCAGTTTGCTCGCGAACCTCGCGCACTACCGGCAGCAACTGGTCGAAGCAGATGATGGCGCGGGCGCCGCAGTCGTCAAGCTGATAGCTCAGCTCCATGCCCTTGGCCATCGGGCTGACCGGGGCATGGATCGCGCCCATCTTGAGAATGCCGTAGAAAGCGATATGCAGCTGCGGGCAGTTGGGCATGAACACCGCGACCCGGTCACCCGGCTTGATGCCTTGGGCCTGCAACAGGGTGGCGCAACGGTTGCTCAGGTCATCCAGCTCGGCGTAGGTCAGTTGGTGGCCATAGAAATGCACGGCAACCCGGTCCGGCGCGGTGCGCGCCCAGTGGGCGAGATAGTCGGTCAGCGGCCGCTCACCCTGAGGGTAGACGGGGTTGGTCGGTTTGCCTACCGGCCAGACCTTGGCCTGAATCGCCTTGAGGGTGTCGAGATAGTCCTGCTCGTGCATGTCCGTGCCTCTTGCTGTTGTTATCGCTCAAGCTTAGGAGCTGTCGAGGCGGATAAGAAGCGATCAATATTCATTCAGAACCATGATTGCTATTCATGGTTTGGCTGCAGGCGCGTAATCTCGGGCCTATAGCCCATGGCGCAGGTGTTTGTTGATGAGTGAAAAGAATGATTCCCCATCATTGGCCCGGATTGATCTCAATCTGTTTCGGGTATTTGAGGTGGTTTACCGCGAGCGCAACCTGACCCGTGCGGCGGCGGTGCTGCATGTCAGCCAGTCCGCGGTCAGCCACTCGCTGGCACGGCTGCGTGAGCACTTTTCCGATCCGCTGTTCGTGCGAGAGGGCAGGGGCGTGACCCCGACCGCCGCGGCAATGCGGCTGGCGCCCGGGATTATCGACAGTCTAAGTCGGCTGCAGCAGAGCCTCGGCTATCTGCAGCAGTTTGATCCGCAGGAGGATGCACGCACCTTCACCATCAGCCTGCCGGAGCAACTGGAGCCGGTGCTGATTCCGCCGCTGCTGACCCGGTTGCGTGAATTGGCGCCGCGCAGCCGGGTGCGCACCGTGGGTGTGCGGTGGTCTGAGCTGAAGCTGGAATTAGCCGCGGGACGGATTGACCTCGCTGTGCAGATCGCGCGACCGGCGGACGCCAGTCTGCGGCAGATGCAACTGGTCAAGGAGCCGCTCTGCGTGGTGGCCGGGCCGCAGTTTGAGGGCGTGCTGACGGCCGACAGCTATATGGCCGCCGAGCATATCGCGGTGGCGTCCTGGCGGCGTGGGCTGTCCTACGAGGATCTGGCACTGGGGCATCTGGGGCTGATGCGCAATGTGGTGCAGCAGTGCCAGAGTTATCAGGCAGCGAGCCTGGTGGTGGCGCAGACGCCATTGTTGCTGACCATGTCGCGGCGTCATGCCGAGTTGATCAACCGGCCGCTGGGTAACCGGCTGCTGAACATGCCATTACCACTACCGGAGATTGGTCTGACGCTTTACTGGCACAAGGGCATGGAGCATGACCCGGTCAACCGCTGGTTGCGGCGCCAGGTCCATGCGTTGGCTCAGAACAGTTCGAGTGGTGTAACCGCGCCACCGCTGTCGTAGCCGCCCATCTCCAGTTCGCTGTAGGGCGGCGGCGCGTCTTCCTGCTTGAAGATCTCCATGAAGGCGCCGTCGGTGCCGGGGGGGGCACTGCGCCCGGTGGTCGGGTCGATACGGGCGGTCACCAGGCCCCTGGGCATGCGTGGCTCGCGGTCCGGCACGCCTTCGAGCGCGGCGCCCATGAAGTTCATCCAGATAGGCAGTGCGGCGGTACCGCCGAACTCGCGTCGACCCAGGGTGCTGGGCTGATCAAAGCCGACCCATACGGTGGCCACCAGGTCTGGGTTGAAGCCGGAGAACCAGGCGTCTTTCTGGTCGTTGGTGGTACCGGTCTTGCCTGCGAGATCGTTGCGGTTGAGTGCACGGGCGCGCACTGCTGTGCCGCGACGTACCACATCGCGCAGCATGCTGTTGAGCTGGTAGATGGTGCGCTCGTCGACTACGCGCTTGGCCTCTGCTGGTTGCTCACTGATGCCGCTGCCCTGGCGTTCCACGTAGGCATTCAGGCGGGCTTGCTGCTGCTCCGTCAGCGCCGGTGTCACTGGCGGCTTGCTGTAGTCGATCAGCTGGCCGTAGCGGTTCTCGATGCGGTCGATCAGGTAGGGCTTGACTGCGTAGCCGCCGTTGGCAAAGGTCGCATAGCCCTGGGCTATCTGCAGAGGGGTCAGCTCTGAGGTGCCGAGGGAGGCGGACAGGTTGCGCGGCAGCTCCTTGCGTTCAAAGCCGAAGCGTTCGATGTAGCTCAGCGCGTTGTCGACGCCAAGGTCTTGCATCAGCCTGATCGATACCAGATTGCGCGAGCGGTACAGCGCCTCGCGCAGGCGAATGGGGCCGAGGAAGTCTCCGCCGGAGTTCTTCGGGCGCCAGATGGAGTCGAGATAGTCGTCCACAAAGATCAGCGGTGCATCGTTGACCAGGCTGGCCGGCGTGTAGCCCTTGTCCAGCGCCGCGCAATACAGGAAGGGCTTGAAGCTGGAGCCGGGCTGACGGCGCGCCTGGGTGGCGCGATTGTAGTTGCTCTGCAGGAACGAGAAGCCGCCGATCAGCGCCTTGATGGCGCCATCCTGCGGACCCAATACGACGAGCGCACTTTGCGCCTCGGGCACCTGCGCCAGGCGCCAAGTATCATCTTCGATACGGCTGACACGGATAATGTCGCCCGGCTGGAGCACATCCATCGGCTTGCCGGGGCGTGGCCCCATGCCATTGGCGCTCAGATAGGGGCGGGCCCATTTCATATCGTCCCACTTGATGACGCCCTGCTGATCGCGACGCAGCCGGATCTCCACGTGCTCGCCGTTGACCGCTGCGACGAGAGCAGGCTCCAGGCCGCCCAGGCTTTTATAGCCCTTTAGCAGCTCAAGGCCCTGTTCCAGGGTGATATCCGGGTTGCGTGCTTCCGGCCCCCGGTAGCCGTGGCGACGGTCGTACTCCTGCAAGCCATCGCGCAGAGCCCGGTTGGCCATGTCCTGAAGACCGCTGTCCACGGTGGTGTAGACGTTGAAGCCCTGCGTGTAGGCTTGGTCGCCAAAGCGCTCGACCATTTCCAGACGCGCCATTTCGGCAATGTAGGGCGCCTCCATTTCCGGGTTCGCGCCGTGGTTGCGCGCGGTGATGGGCGTGTTGACGGCCTCGCGGTAGCTGGCCTCGTCGATGTATCCCAGGGTCAGCATGCGATCCAGAATCCAGTCGCGACGGACCTTGGTGCGCTCAGGGTTGGCGATCGGGTTATAGCGTGACGGCGCCTTGGGCAGGCCGGCGATCATGGCCAGGTCGGCCAGTGGCAGCTCGTTGATCGATTTGCCGTAGTACACCTGCGCGGCCGCCTCGATACCGTAGGCGCGGTTGCCCAGGTAGATCTTGTTGACGTACAGCTCGAAAATTTCGTGCTTGTCGAGGTTGCGCTCGATCTGCAGGGCCAGCAGTATTTCATTCAGCTTGCGCGAGAAAACCCGGTCGCTGCTGAGGAAGTAGTTTTTCGCCACCTGCATGGTGATGGTGCTACCGCCGGTCTGAATGTGACCCGTCTGCAGCAGCTCGCTGGCTGCACGCAACAGCCCCATCGGGTCGACCCCGTGGTGGTTGAGGAAGTTGTCGTCCTCGGCTGCCAGCAGGGCATGCACGAAGTCGCCCGGGACTTGGTCGTAGCTGATCGGGAAACGTCGCATTTCACCGAACTCTGCTATCAGTCGATTATCTGTGCTATATATCCGCAATGGGGTTTGCAGTTCGACATCACGCAGGGTTTCAACATCAGGCAGGGCGGGGCTAAGATAGAGCGCGACTCCGCTCAGAACCATGATGGGTGCACATGCCAGCGCGAAGGCAGACCAGAAGAGAAATCTCAGTAAGCGCATAAGGGATGGGGAATTCCCTGAATAATTAGAAAGTTAGCTGGATTGCTAATTGAGAACGGCGTAGCAGTCTGCATTATAAGCGTATTTTTTTTGATTTAGCCATTTGCGCTTGTACAAGGACTGTTATTTAATGTAGGAAAACACAAACCGTCCGTAAGTGTCGGATGCTGATAGGAAATTGGCTGTGCTAGGGCTCCTAAAGAAAAAAGCGAACACGTTGCTGGGCATCGATGTCAGCTCCACCACGGTGAAGCTGCTTGAGCTTAGTCGCGCCGGAGGCCGCTACAAGGTTGAAGCCTATGCGGTCGAACCCTTGCCACCCGGAGCGGTGGTTGAGAAAAACATCGTCGAGCTTGAAGGTGTGGGCCAGGCACTTGAAAAAGTGCTCGCGCGCTCCAGATCGTCACTCAAGCAGGCTGCTGTCGCCGTCGCCGGATCTGCAGTGATCACCAAGACCATCGAAATGGATGCCGGTCTTGATCCTGACGAGATGGAAGAGCAGATCAAGCTCGAAGCCGACCAATACATTCCCTACCCCCTCGATGAAGTAGCCATCGACTTCGAGGTGCAGGGTCCATCCCCCCGCAATCCAGAGCGAGAAGAAGTGCTGTTGGCGGCCTGTCGACGCGAGAATGTCGACATTCGCGAAGCAGCGCTGGCGCTGGCGGGCCTGACGGCAAAAATCGTCGAGGTCGAGGCCTACTCGATGGAGCGGGCGTGCGAGTTGGTGGTCGGTCAGCTGGATGCGGATGATGCCGGACTGACCATCGCGGTCATCGATATCGGCGCCACCATGATGACGCTGAGTGTCCTGAGTGGCGGACGCACGATTTACACGCGCGAACAGCTGTTCGGTGGCAAGCAACTGACCGACGAGATTCAGCGCCGCTACGGCCTGTCCCAGGAAGAAGCAGGGCTTGCCAAGAAGCAGGGCGGCCTGCCTGACGACTACGAGTCTGAGGTGTTGGCTCCGTTCAAGGACGCCGTCGTGCAGCAGGTGTCCCGGTCGCTGCAGTTCTTCTTTGCAGGCGGTCAGTACAACGACGTCGACTACATTCTGCTGGCTGGCGGCACGGCTTCGATTCCCGGGCTGGACCAACTGGTGCAGCAGAAGATCGGAACCACCACCCTGGTTGCCAACCCCTTTGCAAATATGACCCTGTCGAACAAGGTTGACGCGGTTGCCCTGAGCAATGATGCGCCGGCATTGATGATCGCCTGTGGTCTGGCAATGAGGAGTTTTGACTGATGGCTCGCATTAACCTGTTGCCTTGGCGCGAGCAGCTAAGGGAAGAACGAAAAAAGGAATTCCTGACGATTCTGGCACTGGTTGTCCTGTTTGCAGGGGCGCTGGTCTTTTTGGGTGACCGCTACATCAACGGACGAATTGACCACCAAAATGAGCGAAATGCTTTCCTGAAGAAGGAAATCACTCTGCTGGATGCTCGAATCAAGGAGATCGAGGAGCTGCAGGCGCGCCGAGCTCAACTGCTTGATCGTATGAAAATTATCGAGGACCTGCAGGGTAAGCGTCCGATTATTGTGCGAGTGTTTGATGAGCTTGCGCGTACGTTGCCCGACGGAGTGTATTTCTCCGAATTGGCGATGAAGGGGGCGGAATTGTCGGTCAAGGGTGGCGCTGAATCGAATAGCCGAGTGTCGAATCTGATGCGTCAGATGGACGGCTCTGAGTGGCTGACAGCACCCAATCTGACGGCGGTGAAAGCGGTGACGTCTGGCGCGCTGGACCAGGCTAATGTGTTCGAGCTTACCGTCAAACAGACCGCGCCGCGTGCTGGTGCCGCTGAGGGAGAACAGCAGCCATGAGTTTCGCTCAACAAATGGAAAGTTTGAAAAAGGTCCAGGCGGACGACCTGGATTTCAACAACATTGGTTCTTGGCCTGCGGCGCTAAAGGTCATTGTGTGTGCAGTTGTTTTTGTTGTACTTGCTGTTCTGGGGTATCAGTTCCATCTCAAGGATCTCAAGGTCAGCCTTGAGCGGGCTGAGCAGCAGGAAATTGAATTGCGTAAGGAATTTCAAGACAAATCCTTTCGTGCGGCAAACCTGGAAGCTTATCGAGAGCAGCTGCAAGAGATTGAGGAGCGTTTCAGCGGGCTGCTGAAACAACTGCCAAAGGATAGCGAGGTTCCGGGTCTGCTGGAGGATATTACCCAGATGGGCCTCAACAGTGGGCTAGAGTTCGAGTCCATCACTCTGCAACCCGAGGTGGCTCAGCAGTTTTATGTTGAGCTGCCTATTCAGATCAATGTCCGGGGTAGTTACCACGATCTTGCTACGTTCGTAAGCAGTGTCGCAGGCCTGCCTAGAATCGTAACGTTGGGTGATTTCGAAATTGCGCCGGTTAGTGAAAGCAATCCTGATCTGCTGGGCATGGAGATTATTGCTAAAACCTATCGTTACAATGACGCGGCAGAGGAGGGGCAGCAATGAGCGTGATCAGCCCCAGGCTTTTAGGTGTTCTTGCGGCCTCTCTATTGATCGTCGGCTGCAGTAGCGGTGAGTTCGCTGACTTGCAACGATTTATGGATGAAACCAGAGCGCGACCATCGGGCACCATCGAGCCGTTGCCTCGCTTTGAGCCTTATGAAGCATTTACTTACAGCGCTTCGTCCCTGCGTAGCCCTTTCCAGCCGCCGATCAAGATCGATCTGAGCCAACGGCAAAAAGGGTCTCAGGATATCAAGCCGGACGAGAACCGGGTCAAACAGTTCCTTGAAGGCTTCAATATCGAAAGCTTCGAGATGGTTGGTACCCTGAGCAACGCGAGTGGCATGCAAGCTCTGATTCAGGGGGCTGGCAGCGTCCATCGTGTTCATGTGGGTGACTATTTGGGACGCAACCATGGACGGATTTCCGGTATTGAAGAGAATCGCGTCGATGTAGTGGAAATCGTGCCGGATGGTGAAGGCGGGTGGTTGGAGCGTCCGCGTACCCTCAGCCTCGCTGAGCGCGGGTAGGACAACCAGGGAGAGATAACATGAACTGCAAACAGTCACGCGTGGAACGCAAAAAAATGCTTCTTACCAGAAAACTTCCGCTTGCGGCGCTGATGGCGCTGATGAGCCCGCTAGCCCTTGCTGCCGACCTGCAAAACATGGATGTGGCTTCGCTGCCTGGTGACCGCGTTGAGCTGAAGTTGAGCTTTGACGAGCCGGTCAGTGCCGCTCCCAAAGGCTACACCATAGATCAGCCTGCCCGTATCGCCTTGGATCTACCAGGTGTGCAGAACAAACTGGGCGAAAGGTCTCGTGAGCTTGGGCTTGGTAACGCACGCAGCGTTACCGTTGTCGAGGCTGGTGATCGGACGCGGCTGATCATTAATCTGACGTCGCTGGCACCTTACAGCACTCGTGTTCAGGGTAATGACCTATACGTCACTGTTGGGGCAGAGGCTAGTGCTCAGGCCGCTGCCGCTCCGACGCCAGCAGCGGTTGCCAGTGACAATAACTGGCGGGCTGGTGATGAACCCGCTGTATCTGGCGCTGTAGCAGCTGGCGGGCGAGCGATCAGCAGTCTCGATTTTCAGCGTGGGTCAGACGGAGCGGGTAATGTCATCATCGATTTGAGCGACCCCAGCATCAAGGTAGATGTTGAGGAGCGAGGAGGGCGTGTTCGCCTTAACTTCCCCAATACGCGCCTGCCTGATGAGCTGCGAGTTCAGCTCGACGTCAAGGATTTCGCAACACCGGTCAACTTCGTCAACGCAACCGGTAGTGGCAACAATGCGACCATCGTCATTGAGCCTACTGGCAGCTACGAGCACCTGGTTTATCAGGCTGACAGCCGCCTGACCGTCAGCTTCAAGCCGCTGACGCGGGCTGAAGTGGAACAGCGTCGTGCCGATGCCTTTACCTACTCCGGCGAGAAACTTTCGCTCAACTTCCAGGATATCGAAGTGCGCTCGGTGCTGCAGTTGATCGCCGACTTCACGGATCTCAACCTGGTTGCCAGCGATACCGTTCAAGGCAGCATTACTCTGCGTTTGCAAAACGTGCCGTGGGATCAGGCGCTGGATCTGGTACTGAAGACCAAGGGCCTGGACAAGCGTCAGATTGGCAACGTGTTGCTGGTCGCTCCGGCAGAGGAAATTGCTGCCCGCGAGCGTCAGGAGCTGGAATCACAGAAGCAGATTGCCGAACTGGCTCCGCTGCGTCGGGAGCTGATTCAGGTTAACTACGCCAAGGCAAGCGATATTGCTCAGCTGTTCGCATCGGTAACCTCTGCTGATGCCGATAGTCAGCGTGGTTCGCTTACTGTCGATGAGCGCACCAACAGCATCATCGCTCTGGAAACCCAGGATAAGCTCGATGAGCTGCGTCGAATCGTTACCCAGCTGGACATTCCGGTGCGTCAGGTGATGATTGAAGCGCGCATTGTTGAAGCCAACGTGGGTTTTGATAAGGCTTTGGGGGTGCGTTGGGGTGGGAACCTAAACCTGGGCGGCAACTTCTCTGCCTTCGGCAAAGATGGCCGGACCGAGATTGGAGAAGCGCCAGATTTCTTGCCTGACGGAACTAGCACTGGCGGGTTCTATGGTGTGGCAGAGCGTCCGGTGAATTCCCCCTTTATAGACATGGGTGTAGCTAACGCAACCTCGGGTATCGGCATCGGCTTTATCACCGACAACACCATTCTGGATCTGCAGCTGTCAGCCATGGAAAGCACTGGTAACGGTGAGATTATTTCCCAGCCAAAGGTCGTTACCTCTGACAAGGAAACCGCGAAGATTCTGAAGGGCTCCGAGATTCCTTATCAGGAAGCCAGCTCCAGTGGGGCAACCACCACCGCATTCGCAGAGGCTGTGCTGTCTTTGGAAGTGACCCCCCAGATCACCCCGGATAACCAGGTGATTATGGAGGTCATCGTCACCAAGGATGAGCCGGATTTCACCAATGAGGTAAATGGTGTGCCGACCATTCGCAAGAATGAGGTCAACGCGAATATCCTGGTGGCAGATGGTGAGACAATCGTAATTGGTGGCGTATTTTCAAGTGAGTCGCAGAGTGCTCAAGAGAAGGTACCGTTCCTTGGTGACCTGCCGATTCTTGGCAAGGCTTTCCGTCGTGATGTTAATTCGGAAGTCAAGAACGAGCTGCTGATCTTCCTGACACCGCGCATCATCAATAACGGAGCTATTACGCTTGCCAGGTAAGTCTGTTGCGTAACGTTTTTCTAATTGGCCCGATGGGAGCTGGAAAGAGCACCATCGGGCGTTTGCTTGCCAAAGAGCTGAAATTTCCTTTCAAGGATTCTGATCGCGAGATTGAGGTCCGTACGGGGGCTGATATCCCCTGGATTTTTGATGTCGAGGGGGAGGAGGGTTTCCGGCAGCGAGAGGAGGCGATGATCGCTGAACTGGTTCAGGAGCGCGGTATCGTGCTTGCGACCGGCGGTGGTGTCGTGATGCGCCCGGCGAATCGGGCCGCTCTGGCGGCAAACGGTCTTGTTGTTTATCTGTGTACCAGTGTGGAGCAGCAGCTGCAGCGTACCGCAAAGGATCGCCAGCGGCCTCTCCTGCAAACCGCTGACCCTGAAGCGGTGCTTCGTGATCTGATGGCACGACGTGACCCTCTATATCGTGAAATCGCCGACCTTATTATCGAGACCGATCAGCGCGGCCCCAAGGTCGTGGTGAATACCATTCTCGGCAAGCTTCAGGAAGACTGAGTCCGGGCCGTATATCCGGGTCTCAGGTGACTGTTGTATGCTGTGCCCGCTTAAAACGGGGAGTGTCCTGATGCAGTGTCTTAAAGTCGATCTGGCTGATCGCAGTTATCCTATCTATATCGGTGCCGGCATTCTGTCTGACGAGGCCTTGCTGCAGCGTCACATCGCCGGACGCCAAGTCTGTGTTGTTACTGACGATACCGTTGCTCCCCTTTATCTTGAGTCGCTGCTGCAAAAGCTGTCGGGCTATCGCGTGACCAGTGTGGTGTTGCCAACCGGCGAGGCCTACAAGAACTGGTCGACGCTGCAGCAGGTGTTTGATGCATTGCTTGCTGAGCGCCATGACCGCCGTACCACGCTGATTGCACTGGGTGGTGGTGTCATCGGGGATATGACCGGCTTTGCTGCCGCGTGCTACCAGCGCGGTGTCGATTTCATTCAGGTGCCGACGACGCTGCTTTCTCAGGTCGACTCTTCTGTTGGCGGCAAGACCGGTATCAATCATCCGGCAGGCAAGAACATGCTGGGTGCGTTTTATCAGCCCAAGGCGGTGCTGATCGACACCGATAGCCTGCGCACATTGCCCGAGCGCGAGGTCAGCGCCGGGCTGGCTGAAATCATCAAGTACGGGTTGATCCGGGACGCAGACTTTCTTGCCTGGCTTGAGCGGAACATGGCGGCTCTGCGCGCGCTGGACGCCAGTCTCGTCACCTACGCGATAGAGCGCTCCTGTTCCATCAAGGCTGAAGTAGTGGCGGCGGATGAGCGGGAGGGGGGCGTGCGTGCGATCCTCAACCTTGGGCACACCTTTGGCCACGCGATAGAAGCGCATCAAGGTTATGGCAGCTGGCTGCATGGCGAAGCGGTTGGCGCTGGTATGGCGATGGCTCTGGACCTGTCTTGCCGGCTTGGCTGGATTACGGATGCAGAGCGAAATCGTGGCGTTGCGCTGATCAGTGCGGCAGGGCTGCCGGCGGTGCCGCCGAACGGTATGGTTGCTGCTGATTTCGAACGTCTCATGTCGGTTGACAAGAAGGTGCTGGATGGTCAGCTGCGCCTTGTGCTGTTGCGTGGCATGGGTGAGGCCGTTGTCACGGCTGAATTTACGGCTGATGCGTTGCGTCAGTGTCTCGTGGGGTTTGAACAATGAGCAAGGGCTTTGATGAGGTCTTCACGGCAGTGAGTGGCGCCGATGATCTGCTGGATCATTACCAGTTCACGCATGATCCCTTTGCTCCGCGCACGCCTGGTTTCCGCTTTTTTACCCCGAAGCGCAAAAGCGTGCTGGCCGAGCTGCACCACCTAGCTCGCTACGGTGACCAGGTCTTGGCGGTTACGGGCCCTCAGGGTAGCGGCAAGACCCTGCTGCGCCAGGCATTGGTAGCCAGCAGCAACAAGGACAGCATTCAGTGTGTCGTGTTGTCCGCGCGCGAGATGCCTGCCGAAAGCGCTCTGCTTGCGGGGCTATGTCAGGCGGTCAGTGCCGAGCAGCGCGACGTCGCCAGCTTGCTGCGCAAGGCGCAGCAGAGTGAGGCGGTTGGTATTCAGCTGTATCTGGTGATCGACGACGCGGAGTGCCTGGAGTCGTCTGCCGTCAGCATGCTGAGCGAGATTGCTGAGGCCGGGCCGGCGGCACCACGCGTGTTTCTGTTCGCCGACACTGAGGCAGAAGCTGCGCTCTCGGTCATTCGCAAGTCGGATGACGCGCCTGCGGTGCACATGATCGGACTGCAGCCACTGGATGTTGCCGAAACTCGAGAATATATGGCTCAGCGCCTTGAGGGGGCTGGGCAGGGAATTGAGCTGCTGGATGACGCGCAAGTCGAGTGGGTGCATCAACGCAGCGGCGGCTGGCCTGGTGCGATCAACCACGCTGCGCGTCAGGCATTGCTCGCTGCCATGCAGGAGGCGCCCGTCGCCGTGCGTCGGGCCGGCGGTAGCCCCTTTTCGGTCAAGGCGCTGGCCGCGCTGGTGCTGATCGCTGCGGGAATTGGCGTCGCCTGGTATATGGGCGATCAGCCGCAGGAGCCGGAGCGAACGGTCCTGCAGCTGCCTGCGCCTGTAGTCGAGGCGCAGAGTCAGGCGCCGGTATCGGCTCCGTTGCCTGGGGAGTCGGTCAGTGCCGCGAGCGATACCCGGAGTGTGGACGCGGTAGACGCACCGACAGTGGACACTGTGCCGACGCTGGTTGATGCGCAGGCCTCCTCGGTGCCTGAGTCGGCACCGGCGCAGATTGAAACGCCGGCGCTGGACACAGAGCCAGACTCTGCGCCAGCCTTGACGGCTCCGGCTCCGGCTCCGGCTCCGGCTCCGGCTCCGGCTCCGGCTCCCGAGCCCGCAGTGGAGAAGGTTGAGGCCGAGCGACGCGAGGTCGCTCAACCGGCTGCGCCAGCGGCAGCGCCGCGGCAGGCTTCGGGGTATCACGATGCCAGCTGGTATCGGCAACGGCCGGGCTCGGAGTACGTTGTACAGCTGCTCGGTTCGCGCTCGGAGGCTGCTGCCAGAGCCTTCATCGCACGCCATGCCGACGTCTCTGATCTGGGCTACTTTGAGACAACGCATCAAGGTGAACCTTGGTTTGTTGTAACCCAGGGGGCCTATGCTTCACGTCAGGCGGCGCAGGCTGGCGTTGCCAAGCTGCCGGCAGCGCTGCGCGACAGCAAGCCCTGGCCGCGTGGCATGGCGGATATCCAGAGCGCTCTGCGCTGAGTTGCCGGGCCCGCCGGGAGGCGGGCTTGCTGACCCAAAAAGGCGTGGCCGATGCCTGTCGGTGGCGCTATAGTCGGACTGTAAAGTTTCCGATTTACGACATTTGAATACGCCCAAGCGGCATTGTTGCGCCAAAAAAAATTGTGAGCGTGCTTGGCGCTGTGTACAATTACTCCCCTTTTGCCCGGCGCAGAGCCAGATTTATCCGTGATCTGGTTTTTTAAGTGCTTGAATTTATTAGCTTTTTGAGAGAGTGCCTATGAAAGCAGGTCTATACCAGCCTGATCAGTTCAAGGATAACTGTGGCTTTGGTTTGATTGCCCACATGGAAGGCCAGCCCAGTCATCACCTGCTGCAGACGGCCATCGAAGCCCTCACCTGCATGACGCACCGTGGTGGTATTAATGCCGACGGCAAGACTGGCGACGGTTGCGGCCTGCTCATTCAAAAGCCGGATCGCTTCCTGCGCGACGTCGCTCGCGAAACGCTGTCTGTCGAGCTGCCAGAGCAGTACGCCGTCGGTATGGTATTCATGGGCACCGATGAGCCGGCTGCCGCCGCGGCCAAGCAGGCCTTTGCCGATGCGCTGGCTGATCAGGGGCTGACCGGCCTTGGCTGGCGCCCGGTGCCGGTGGATCCGAGCAAACTCGGCCCGCTGGCCCGCAGCAGCCTGCCGCGTATCGAGCAGGTGTTTGTCTCTGGCGAAGGTCTGGACGAGCAGCAGTTTGGCGTGAAGCTCTTTTATGTGCGCCGCAAGGCTGAAATCGCCATGCAGGCAGACAGCAGCTTTTATGTCTGCAGCCTGTCGCACAAGGTCATCTCCTACAAAGGCCTGATGATGCCGGCCGATCTGGACAAGTTCTATCCGGATCTGGGGGACGAGCGCATGGAAACCGCGATCAGCGTGTTCCACCAGCGTTTCTCCACCAATACCCTGCCCAAGTGGCCGCTCGCCCAGCCGTTCCGCCTGGTTGCCCACAATGGTGAGATCAACACCATTACCGCCAACCGCAACTGGGCCCACGCGCGTCGCAACAAGTTCACCAACGACCTGATGCCCGATCTGGACAGCCTGGCACCGCTGGTAAACACCACCGGCTCCGACTCCTCCAGCATGGACAACATGCTGGAGCTGCTGCTGTGTGGTGGCATGGACCTGTTCCGTGCGATCCGCATGGTTGTGCCGCCGGCCTGGCAGAATGTCGAGACCATGGACGCGGACCTGCGCGCCTTCTATGAATACAACTCCATGCACATGGAGGCCTGGGACGGCCCGGCAGGTATCGTACTGACCGAAGGTCGCTACGCGGTCTGTCTGCTCGACCGTAACGGCCTGCGTCCGGCGCGTTACGTCATCACCAAGAACGGCTATATCACCCTGGCCTCCGAGATCGGCGTCTGGGATTACCAGCCCGAGGACGTCGTCAGCAAGGGCCGTGTTGGTCCGGGTCAGATCCTGGCGGTCGACACCCAGACCGGCGAAGTGCTGCACACCGATGATGTGGCCAACCGTCTGAAGTCCCGTCACCCTTACCGCAAGTGGCTGAAAGAGAACGCCCTGCGCATTCAGGCGACCCTGGACGATCGCGATCACGGCTCTGACTTCCTGTCGGCCGAGGCGCTCAAGCAGTACATGAAGATGTTCCAGGTCACCTTCGAAGAGCGTGACCAGGTACTGCGTCCGCTGGCCGAGAACGGTCAGGAAGCCGTTGGTTCGATGGGCGATGATACGCCCATGGCAGTGCTCTCCGGTCGTGTCCGTTCGGTGTATGACTACTTCCGTCAGCAGTTCGCTCAGGTGACCAACCCGGCCATCGACCCGCTGCGTGAAGCCATTGTCATGTCGCTGGAAACCTGCCTGGGTGCCGAACGTAACGTCTTCGAAGAGACGGCGGACCACGCCAATCGCGCGATCCTCAGCTCGCCAGTCATTTCGCCGGCCAAGTGGCGCACCATCATGAATCTGGACGAGCGTCCCGGTTTTGCGCGCCACCTAATTGACCTGAACGTCGCTGAAGGCACCCTGCTGCGCGATGCCGTGAAGGACATCACAGCGCAGGCTGAAGCGGCTGTGCGCGAAGGCAAGACCATCATCGTGCTCAGCGACCGTGCCATCGAGCAGGGCAAACTGCCGGTCCACGCTGCGCTTGCCGTGGGCGCAGTGCACCACCACCTGACCGCTGTCGGTCTGCGTTCGGAGTGCAACATCCTGGTTGAAACCGCCACCACCCGTGACCCGCACCACTATGCGGTGCTTATCGGTTTCGGTGCGACTGCGGTTTACCCCTACCTTGCTTACGAAGTACTGGGTGATCTGATCCGTACGGGTGAAGTGATTGGTGACCTGTTCGAGACCTTCAAGTACTACCGCAAGGGTATCTCCAAGGGCCTGTTGAAGATCCTGTCGAAGATGGGTATCTCCACCATTGCGTCCTACCGTGGTGCGCAGCTGTTTGAGGCGGTCGGTCTGGCAGATGAAGTGGTCGATCTCTGCTTTACCGGCGTGGTCAGCCGTATCCAGGGTGCCCGCTTTGAGGACCTGCAGGCCGAACAGGCGCTGCTGGCCAGGGAAGCCTGGAACCCGCGCAAGTCGATCCAGCAAGGCGGCCTGCTCAAGTTCGTGTTTGGCGGCGAGTATCACGCCTACAACCCGGATGTGGTTCGCGCGCTGCAGGACGCCGTGCAGGGCGACAGCTACGACAAGTATCAGGAATACGCCGCGCTGGTGAACAGCCGCCCGGTGGCCGCGCTGCGCGACCTGCTGAAGGTGCGCGACGACCAGCAGGCCATCTCGCTGGATGACGTTGAGCCGCTGGAGTCGATCTTCAAGCGCTTCGACTCGGCGGGTATCTCGCTCGGTGCGTTGTCACCCGAGGCGCATGAGGCCATTGCCGAGGCGATGAACCGCCTGGGCGCGCGCTCCAACTCCGGTGAGGGCGGCGAAGATCCGGCCCGCTACGGCACCGTGCGTACCTCCAAGATCAAGCAGATCGCCTCCGGTCGCTTTGGCGTTACCCCAGAGTATCTGGTTAACGCCGACGTGTTGCAGATCAAGGTTGCCCAGGGTGCCAAGCCCGGCGAAGGTGGCCAGCTGCCCGGCGGCAAGGTCAACGAGCTGATTGCCCGTCTGCGCTACGCGGTCCCGGGGGTCACCCTGATTTCACCGCCGCCGCACCACGACATCTACTCGATTGAAGATCTGTCGCAGCTGATCTTTGACCTCAAGCAGGTCAACCCGCAGGCGCTGGTCTCGGTCAAGCTGGTGTCCGAGCCGGGCGTCGGCACCATCGCGGCCGGTGTGGCCAAGGCCTATGCCGACCTGATCACCATTTCCGGTTACGACGGTGGTACCGGTGCCTCGCCGCTGACCTCCATCCGTTACGCTGGTTCTCCGTGGGAGCTGGGTCTGTCCGAAGCGCACCAGACCTTGCGCGGCAATGATCTGCGGGGCAAGGTCCGGGTACAGACTGACGGTGGTCTGAAGACCGGTCTGGACGTGATCAAGGCGGCCATCCTTGGTGCCGAGAGCTTTGGCTTTGGTACCGCGCCGATGATCGCCCTGGGTTGCAAATACCTGCGTATCTGCCACCTGAACAACTGTGCGACCGGCGTGGCAACGCAGAACGAGCATCTGCGTGACAACCACTACATCGGCACTGTGCAGATGGTGATGAACTTCTTCACCTACGTCGCCATGGAAACCCGTGAGTGGCTGGCCAAGCTGGGCGTACGTACCCTGCAGGACCTGATCGGCCGCACCGATCTGCTGGATATCCTGCCGGGTGCAACCGGCAAGCAGCAGAACCTGGATCTGCGCCCGCTGCTGGGCAGTGATCTGGTGCCGGCTGACAAGCCGCAGTTCTGCGAGTCGCCACGTAACGAGCCGTTCGACAAGGGCCTGACCGCCGAGAAGATGGTCGAAATGGCGCGCGCTGCCATCGACGGCCGCACCGGCGGCGAGTACCAGCTGTCGCTGACCAACTGTGACCGCTCCATCGGCGCCCGCGTGTCGGGCGAGATCGCCAAGGTGCATGGCAACCAGGGCATGGTCAGTGCGCCGATCACCTTCCGTATGACCGGCACTGCCGGCCAGAGCTTCGGCGTGTGGAATGCCGGTGGCCTGCATATGTATCTGGAAGGCGACGCCAACGACTACGTCGGCAAGGGGATGACCGGTGGCAAGCTGACCATCGTGCCGCCCAAGGGCAGCCCGTTCCGTTCCGAGCAGACCTCGATCATCGGCAACACCTGCCTGTACGGTGCCACTGGCGGCAAGCTGTTCGCCGCGGGTATCGCCGGTGAGCGTTTCGCGGTCCGCAACTCGGGTGCTCATGCCATCATCGAAGGCGCGGGTGATCACTGCTGTGAGTACATGACCGGCGGTATGGTCTGCGTACTGGGCAGCACCGGCCACAACTTCGGTGCGGGTATGACCGGTGGTTTTGCCTATGTGCTGGACATGGACAACACTTTCTTCGACAAGCTCAATCACGAGCTGGTCGAGCTGCATCGCATCAGCAACGAGTCGATGGAGATGTACCGCAGCCACCTGACTCAGGTGCTGACCGAGTACGTGACCGAGACCGGTAGTGCCTGGGGTGCAGAGGTGCTGGACAACCTGGACGACTACATCCGCCGCTTCTGGCTGGTCAAGCCTAAGGCCGCGAGCCTGCGCGCGCTGCTGACCAGTACCCGAGCGAACCCACAATAAGCCGCCCGAGGCGGGCCGCCACGGCGGCCTGCCGGCCCTGATGAGTCTGGCAGTGGCGTGACGTGATCGCCGCTGCAGTGTAGAGGTTTAGATATGGCAGACCGTTTGAATAACGACTTCCAGTTTATCGATGTAGGTCGTCAAGATCCGAAGAAGCGCCCGCTGCGCGCGCGCAAGACCCAGTTCGTTGAGATCAACGAGCAGTTCAAGCCGGACGCGGCCTCCGAGCAGGCGCATCGCTGCCTCGGTTGCGGCAACCCCTATTGCGAGTGGAAGTGCCCCGTGCACAACTTCATTCCCAACTGGCTGAAGCTGGTCTCCGAAGGCAATATCCTGGAGGCGGCCGAGTTGTCGCACCAGACCAACACCCTGCCGGAAGTGTGTGGCCGCGTTTGCCCGCAGGACCGTCTGTGTGAAGGGGCCTGTACCCTGAACGACGGCTTTGGCGCAGTGACCATCGGTTCGGTCGAGAAGTACATCACCGATACCGCCTTCGCCATGGGCTGGCGTCCGGACATGTCCGGCGTAGTGCCGACCGGCAAGCGTGTGGCCATTATCGGCGCCGGTCCGGCCGGCCTGGGCTGCGCCGATGTACTGGCGCGTGCCGGTGTTTCGCCTGTGGTGTTTGATCGCAACCCGGAAATTGGTGGCCTGCTGACCTTCGGTATTCCTGAGTTCAAACTGGAAAAGACAGTAATGTCCCGTCGCCGAGAGGTGTTTGAAGGCATGGGCATCGAGTTCCGCCTGAACACCGAGATCGGCAAGGACGTGATGATCGACGACCTGCTGTCCGAGTACGACGCGGTCTTTATGGGCATGGGTACCTACACCTACATGAAGGGTGGCTTCCCCGGTGAGGATCTGCCGGGCGTCTACGATGCGCTGGACTTCCTGATTGCCAACGTCAATCGCAACCTGGGCTTCGAGAAGTCGGCCGACGACTTCATCGACATGAAGGGCAAGACCGTTGTGGTGCTGGGCGGCGGTGACACCGCGATGGACTGTAACCGTACCTCCATCCGTCAGGGCGCCAATGCCGTGACCTGCGCCTACCGCCGCGACGAGGCGAACATGCCAGGCTCGCGCAAGGAAGTGAAAAACGCCAAGGACGAGGGTGTGAAGTTCCTGTTCAACCGCCAGCCGATCGCGATTGTCGGTGAAGACAAGGTTGAGGGCGTCAAGGTCGTTGAAACCCGTCTGGGCGAACCCGACGCACGCGGGCGTCGTAGTCCCGAGCCGATCCCCGGTTCCGAGCAGGTATTGGCCGCCGATGCGGTGATCATCGCCTTCGGTTTCCGTCCCAGCCCGGCAGACTGGTTTGCCGACAAGCAGATCGACACCGACAGCCAGGGTCGCGTGGTGGCGCCGGAGCAGGCCCAGTACAAGTTCCAGACCAGCAACCCCAAGGTGTTTGCCGGTGGCGACATGGTGCGTGGCTCCGACCTGGTGGTCACCGCCATCTGGGAAGGTCGCCAGGCGGCCGAAGGTATCCTCGATTACCTCGAGGTGTGACAACGGGTCACGGCCTGTCTGTTAACAACAAGGGCGCCTGCGGGCGCCCTTGTTGCGTTGTGGCCTGATGTTTGTGTGCAATTGCCGCTACAATGGCCGCTGACCTTTTTTGACTGGATGGCCCCATGACTGAACTCAAGAACGACCGTTTCCTGCGCGCACTGGCACGTCAGCCGGTGGATGTCACCCCGGTGTGGATGATGCGTCAGGCCGGCCGCTACCTGCCTGAATATCGGGCATCGCGGGCCCGCGCCGGCGATTTCATGGGCCTTTGCATGAATCCGGAGATGGCCTGTGAAGTCACCCTGCAGCCACTGGATCGCTACCCGCTGGATGCTGCCATTCTGTTCTCCGACATTCTGACCATTCCCGATGCCATGGGCCAAGGGCTGTATTTTGAAACCGGTGAAGGCCCGCGTTTTCGCAAGGTGATCGATAGCCTGGCGGACATCGAGGCGCTACCGGTGCCCGATCCCGACCAGGATCTGGGCTACGTGATGGACGCGGTACGTACCATTCGCCGCGAGCTGAACGGCCGGGTGCCACTGATCGGCTTCTCCGGCAGCCCCTGGACGCTGGCGACCTATATGGTCGAAGGCGGCTCTTCCAAGGATTTCCGCAAGACCAAGGCGATGCTCTATGACCAGCCCGAAGCCATGCACCTGCTGCTCGACAAGCTGGCGCAGTCGGTCACCAGCTATCTGAACGGTCAGATCAAGGCCGGTGCCCAGGCCGTGCAGATTTTTGATACCTGGGGCGGTAACCTGTCTGCCGATGCCTACCAAAAGTTCTCGCTGGCCTACATGCGCAAGATCGTCTCCGGTCTGATCCGTGAGCACGATGGCCGCAAAGTGCCGGTTATCCTGTTCACCAAGAACGGTGGCCTGTGGCTGGAAAGTATTGCCGATGCTGGTGCTGATGCGCTCGGGCTGGACTGGACCATGGATATCGGCGTTGCCCGTTCACGGGTTGGTGCAAAGGTTGCATTGCAAGGCAACATGGACCCGACGGTTCTGTACGCAAAACCGGAAGCCATTCGTGCCGAGGTGGCGCGTATTCTGGCGAGCTACGGAAAGGGCAGCGGCCACGTATTCAACTTGGGCCATGGCATCACGCCCGAGGTGGACCCGGCCCACGCCGGAGCCTTTATCGAGGCGGTGCATGAGCTGTCAGCGGTTTATCACGATCCGAATGCTATCGTGGTCTGATGCCGTCTGCGCTGGCAAAGGGCAGGGCTGTTGATTTCTGAACAAGGAGAGGGCGTATGCGTAGGGTAGTGTTCAACCAGAAGGGCGGTGTCGGCAAGTCGAGCATCGCCTGCAATCTGGCTGCGGTCAGTGCGGCAGCGGGCTATAAAACGCTGGTGATTGATCTGGACCCGCAGGCGAACTCCAGCCATTACCTGCTCGGTGAGCGGATGAAGGATGTGGATACTACTATCGCTGATTTCTTCTCGCAGACCCTGTCCAGCGGATTGTTCAGCAAAAAGGCCGAGAACTTCGTTACCGAAACGCCGTTCGAGAACCTCTGGCTGATGCCGGCCAGCCCCGAGCTGGCCGAGCTGCAGCACAAGCTGGAGTCACGCTACAAAATCCAGAAGCTGCGCAAGCTGCTCAAGGACTTGAAGGATAACTACGAGCGGATCTATATCGACACCGCGCCCGCCTTCAACTTCTACACCATGTCAGCGCTGATTGCCGCCGACCGTGTGCTGATTCCCTTCGACTGCGACAGCTTCTCGCGGCAGGCGCTGTACGGTTTGCTGACCGAGCTGGAAGATGTGCGTGAAGAGCACAACGAGGATCTCATGGTCGAGGGCATCGTGGTCAACCAGTTCCAGCCGCGCGCAGCCTTGCCGCAGAAGATGCTGGACGAGCTGGTTGCCGAGGGACTGCCGGTATTGCCGGTACATCTGAACAGCTCGGTGCGCATGCGTGAGTCGCATGAAGCGGCCACACCGCTGATCTTCCTTGATGGCCGGCACAAGCTGACCCAACAGTTCATGGCCCTGCACGACCATATCGAGAGTCAATAGGTCGCGCCCGGTTAGATTGACCGACCGGGTTTCCTTCTGCATGCTCGGCGCTGGACATCAACAACAAGGACAGCGCCATGAAGCTTGAAACGCTTGCCATCCATGCCGGCTACACCCCCGACCCCAACACGCACGCCGTTGCCGTGCCGATCTACCAGACCACCTCCTACGCCTTTGATGACACCCAGCACGGTGCCGATCTGTTTGATCTGAAGGTGCCGGGCAACATCTACACGCGCATCATGAACCCCACCAACGACGTGCTGGAGCAACGGGTTGCCGCGCTCGAGGGCGGCGTCGGTGCGCTGGCGGTGGCCTCGGGCATGGCGGCTATCACCTACGCGATTCAGACCCTGGCCGAAGCGGGCGATAACATCGTTTCCGTGGCCAAGCTCTATGGCGGTACCTACAACCTGCTGGCCCACACCTTGCCGCGTCAGGGTATCGAAACCCGCTTTGCCGCCCATGACGACATTGCCGCGCTGGAAAGCCTGATCGATGCGCGCACCAAGGCGGTGTTCTGTGAGTCCATCGGCAACCCGGCCGGCAACGTAATCGACATTCAGGCGCTGGCCGATGCCGCGCATCGTCATGGCGTGCCCTTGATTGTCGATAACACCGTCGCCACTCCGGCGCTGTGCCGACCCTTTGAGCATGGTGCCGATATTGTGGTGCACTCGCTGACCAAGTACATGGGCGGCCACGGCACCACTCTGGGCGGCATCGTGGTGGATGGCGGCTGCTTCCCCTGGGCGGAGAACGCCGAGCGCTTCCCGCTGCTCAATACCGCAGACCCGTCCTACCACGGTGTGGTTTATACCGAGGCCTTTGGCCCGGCGGCTTTTATTGGTCGTTGCCGCGTCGTACCGCTGCGTAACATGGGCGCGGCGCTGTCGCCGTTCAACGCCTTCATGATTCTGCAGGGGTTGGAGACGCTGGCGCTGCGCATGGAGCGGCACTGTGACAACGCCATGGCGGTTGCAGCGTTCCTGAAGAGTCACTCGCAGGTCGCCTGGGTGCAGTACGCCGGACTGGAAGATCACCCCGAGCACGCCCTCGCCAAGCGCTATATGGGCGGCAAGCCGGCATCGGTACTGTCGTTCGGGATCAAGGGCGGACAGGAAGCCGGCGCGCGCTTTATCGACGCGCTCAACCTGGTGGTGCGACTGGTCAACATCGGCGACGCCAAGTCACTCGCCTGTCACCCGGCCTCGACCACTCACCGTCAGCTGAACGACGAGGAACTGGCCAAGGCCGGCGTGCCGCGTGACATGGTGCGCCTGTCGATCGGTATCGAGCACATCGACGACATCCTCGCCGACCTGTCGCAGGCGCTCGACGCTTCGCTTTAGTCAGCTCCCGCTTTGCGGGAGCTGAGCCGCAAGCGGCAAGCTACAAGCCACAAGCAAAACCCGCGCGGTGTTGAATCGCGCGGGTTTTCTTTTGGACAGTTTATGGCAGGCGCGCTTGGCGGTCTTGTCGTCGAACTCATCCTGACTACGCTTCCAGCTTCCAGCTTCCAGCTCGCGCGCGCTAGCGCGCGTTTCAGGGAAACAGCGGCCAGATCAATGGAATGATCAGTGACCCAGCCGCCCACATGATCAGGTTCAGCGGCACGCCGATGCGCATGAAATCCGAAAAGCGGTAGCCGCCGGCGCTGTAGACGAAGGTGTTGGTCTGGTAGCCGATCGGGGTGGCGAAGCTGGCACTGGCGGCGAACATCACCGCGACCACGAACGGGCGCGGGTCGGCGCCAAGTTGCTGGGCTACGCCGATGGCGATGGGTGTGACCAGCACCGCGACCGCGTTGTTGCTGACCACCTCGGTGAGGACGGAGGTCAGCAGGTAGATGAACGACAGCATGAACAGCGGGCCCAGCAGCGGCGACAGCGTCATCACGTGGCTGACCACGGTATCCACCAGGCCGACCTTGTTCATCGCGATACTGATCGCCAGCATGCCGAAGATCAGGGTCAGGATGCGCCAGTCGATGGCCTTGTAGGCGTCTTCGGTATCCAGGCAGCCGGTGGCGACGACCAGCGCTGCGGCGATCATCGCCAGCCCCTCGATCGGCATGACCTTGAACGCCGCCAGCACCATGACCGCCAGCACGGCGGCGATGGCAATCGGCGCCTTGTCGCGGCGGTAGGCGCGCTCCTGTACCGAGTTGAGGCTGATCAGCTCGCCGTTGTCGGCGAACTTCTTGATCTGCGAGGCCGTGCCCTCGACCAGCATCACATCGCCGAACTGCAGTTCAAAGTCATCCAGGTTGTCCTGGATGTTCTCGTTGTGGCGATGGATTGCCAGTACGTGAATGCCGTAGCGCGCGGTCAGGTTGAGGTCGCGCATGGGCCGGTGACTGTAGCGCGAATTGCGCCCGACGATGGCTTCGGCCAGCATCACGTCGCGGGTCGAGATGGTTTCGAAACTGTCGGCGCGGTTGATGGCCAGCAGGCCGTTGTGCCGCAACTCGACAAAGTCGCGCATGCTGGTGTGCAGTACCAGCCGATCCCCAGCCAGCAGCCGGGTGTCGTTCAGCGGCGTTGACAGCTCGTCGTCGCCGCGGAAGATTTTCAGTACGCGAATGCCGCTATTGCCGTTCAGGTTGGCCTGGCTGATGGTCTGGTTGATGACCGGCGAATCGTGCGGCACCAGCAGTTCGGTCATGAAGGTGCGCGCCTGATCCGGACGCAGCTGGCGCGACAGGCTTTCGCGCTCCGGCAGCAGGCGGTGACCGATCAGCAGCACAAAGGCCATGCCGATGCCGGCCAGCACCAGGCCGGGCAGGGTGATCTCGAACATGCCGAACGGCTCCATGCCCATCTGTCGGGCCACGCCATCGACCAGGATGTTGGTCGAGGTGCCGATCATGGTCATGGTGCCGCCAAAGATGGTGGCGTAGGACAGCGGGATCAGCATCTTCGAGGGCTTGCTGCCGATGCTGGTGGCCAGGGCGATGGCGACCGGCGTAAGAATGGCGACGACCGGGGTATTGTTGATAAAGGTCGACAGCAGCAAGGCGGTGATCATCAGGCTGAACAGGGTGCGCCATTGGCTGCCGCCGCCCATGCGTGCCAGCCAGTTGCCCAGGGTTTCGACGCAGCCGGTGCGCTCCAGCGCGGCTGACAGGATGAACATGCAGGCAATGGTGATCGGCGCGCTGTTGGACAGCACGCCCAGTACGTCGGACGGTGTCAGCAACTGGCTGACCAGCAGCACGGCAACGGCGATGCCGACCACCACGTCGGGACTGAATTTTTCCCGCGCGAAGGCGTAGAACACCCAGCACAGCAGCAGTGCCACGCCAATCAGTGGCAGTGAATCCCAGCTCATCGGTTACCGAACTCTCTTGAGGTGTCGGGCCCGCAGTCGGACCCACGCTGGGCGTCACATTAAGAGTCGGCGCTATATTTGTCCAAGCACAAAAACTGATTTTTATATTCTTAAACGGAATAAAGCGCCTTTACGACGAGCAGCTGATTTCCAGGTGCCGGCCCCAGTCCGGCGGCGCAGCGGCGTAGGCCTCGGCGCCGGCCTGCGGGCTGAATGGCTGGCGCAGGATCTGGTGCAGTCTGCGCACCTCGTTGAAGTCGCCTTGCTCGGCGGCGGCGATGGCGTTCTGCGCCAGATAGTTGCGCAATACGTACAGAGGGTTGACCGCCTGGCGGCTGGCAACGGAGGCATCACAGCGCTGCTGGTGCGTGCGCTGCCAGGCATCGAAGGCGTCACGGTCGATAAACTGGTCCCGCACCAGTGGGTGGTCTTCGGCCAGTTGGCGCAGGGTCAGGTTGTAGTCGACGCCACCGGCCTGCATCAGCTGCAGCAGGGCGTCAATCTGCTCGGCGTCATCCTCGCGCTCGCAGCCCCAGCCCAGGCGCTGACGCATCAACGCCAGATAGCGCTGCTCGAACAGCGGCATGAAGTTGGCCAGTTCGGCTTTGAGCTCGTCCACGCCGACAAAGGGCGTCAGGGCCTGGGCCAGGCAGGCCAGGTTCCACTGCGCAATCACGGGCTGGCGGTGAAAGGCGTAGCGCCCCTCGTGGTCGGAATGGTTGCAGACGTGTCGAGCGTCAAAGGCATCAAGGAAGGCGTAGGGGCCAAAGTCGAAGGTGATGCCCAGTATCGACATGTTGTCGGTGTTCATGACCCCGTGGCAGAAGCCGTACGCCTGCCAGCGCGCGATCATCTCGGCGGTACGCTGCAACACCTGGCTGAGCATGGTCAGCGCGGGATTTTCTGCGTTGTGGCAGTCGGGGTAGCAGGTGTCCAGGGTGAACTCCAGCAACTGGCGCAGCGCATCATGCTGGCGGGTGTAGTAGAAATACTCGAAGTGACCAAAGCGGATATGCGAGGGCGCCAGGCGCATCAGCATGGCGGCACGTTCTTCGCGTTCGCGATACACCGGGTTGTCGCCGATGGTCACGCAGAGGGCGCGACTGCTGGGGATGCCCAGCGCGTGCAGCGCTTCGCTGGCAAGGAATTCGCGGATCGACGAGCGCAATACGGCGCGACCGTCGCCCATGCGCGAGTAAGGCGTACTGCCGGCGCCCTTGAGGTGCAGGTCCCAGTGCTCGCCAGCGCGATTGACCACCTCACCCAGCAGCAGGCCACGGCCGTCGCCCAGCTGCGGGTTGTAGGCGCCGAACTGGTGCCCGGAGTACACCATGGCGCGAGGCTCGGCGTCGCTCCACACCTTGTGGCCGGCAAACAGGTCCACCAGCAGCGGGTCTGCGGCCTGGTCCCGGTCAAGATCGAGCAGGGCCAAAGCGTCCTCGCTGCACACCACCAGGCGCGGGTTACTCAGTGGCTCGGGCAGCACGCGGCTGGAGAAGGTGTCTCCCAGACGGGCAAAGCGATTGTCGAACTGCAGGTCGGCCAGGGTGGGCACAATTGGCTCCTTGTTTGGGTCTGACTCACCATGCTACAGCAGCGCTGCGTCGCTGGCAGCGCTGCGTTATAGCGCTGTATCAGGAGAGGTAATGCACGGTCCAATTTCTTGACCGCAGAGGCGTCGGTCCTTAGTGTTCAAACACCTGTATGAAATCATGCTGCCGGTGGTGACTGGCCGCCCTTTGGAGAGTCAACATGCCTGAATATAACGCCCCCTTGCGCGATATGCGCTTTGTCATGGACGAGCTGCTGGACATGACTGGCAGCTACGCTGCGTACGGTCTGGAAGACGCCACCCCGGATCTGGTCAGCGCGATCCTGGAAGAGGGTGCCAAGTTCACCAATCAGGTGCTGTCTCCGCTGAACCGCACCGGTGACGAAGAAGGCTGTCACATCGACAATGGCGTCGTCACCACACCCAAGGGCTTCAAGGAAGCCTACCAGGCCTACTGCGAGAACGGCTGGGGCTCCATGACTGCCTCGCCGGAGTATGGCGGACAGGGCCTGCCGTCATCCTTGGGCCTGATCATCGCCGAGATGGTTGCCTCCGCAAACTACTCCTTCAGCATGTACCCGGGTCTGTCTCACGGTTGTGCTGCGGCCATTGCTGCGCACGGTACCACCGAGCAGAAAGACCTGTACCTGAACAAGCTGACCCCCGGCACCTGGACCGGCACCATGTGCCTGACCGAGCCGCATTGTGGTACCGACCTGGGCCTGGTCAAGACCCGGGCCGTACCGCAGGCAGACGGCACCTACAAGGTGACCGGCACCAAGATCTTCATCTCGTGCGGTGAGCACGACATGTCTGAAAACATCGTTCACCTGGTGCTGGCCAAGCTGCCCGACGCGCCGGCTGGTACCAAGGGTATTTCCCTGTTCATCGTGCCGAAGTTCCTGCCGGATGCGAACGGTGAAGTGGGCGAGCGCAACAGCCTGGTCTGTGGCTCCATCGAGCACAAGATGGGGATCAAGGCCTCCGCCACCTGCGTGATGAACTTTGATGATGCCACCGGTTTCCTGATCGGCGAGGTCAACAAGGGCCTGAACTGCATGTTCACCATGATGAACCACGCGCGCCTGGGCACCGGCATGCAGGGCCTGTGTCACGGTGAAGCGTCCTACCAGAGTGCTCTGGCCTACGCCAAGGACCGCCTGCAGATGCGTTCGCTGAAAGGCCCGGCGGAGCCCGAGAAGGCGGCTGACCCGATCATCGTTCATCCGGACGTGCGTCGTATGCTGCTGACCATGAAGGCCTTCAACGAGGGTAACCGTGCGCTGGCTTACTACACCGCCAGCCTGCTGGATCAGGCGCACTACGCGTCCGACGAAGAGGCTCGCGCTGACGCTGAAGCCCAGCTGGCCTTCCTGACGCCGATCTGTAAGGCCTTCATGACCGACACCGGTCTGGAAGCGACCCTGCTGGGGCAGCAGGTGTTTGGTGGTCACGGCTTTATCCGCGAGTGGGGTCAGGAGCAGCAGGTACGCGACTGTCGCATTGCGCCGATCTACGAAGGCACCAACGGCATTCAGGCGCTCGACCTGCTGGGTCGCAAGGTGCTGGGTAGCCAGGGCAAACTGCTGAAGGCCTTTACCAAGCAGGTTCACCTGCTGTGCAAGGAACTGGATGGCAACGCCAAGTTTGGCGACCACGCCAAGAAGCTGGCCCAGCTGAACGCCCAGTGGGGCGAGCTGACCACCTCTGTTGGCATGAAAGCCATGCAGAATCCGGAAGAAGTCGGCGCTGCCGCGGTTGATTACCTGGCCTTCTCCGGCTACGTCGTGCACGCCTACTTCTGGCTGAAGATGGCGCTGGTTGCGCAGACCAAGCTGGATGCCGGCAGTACTGAAGGTGACTTCTACAAAGGCAAGCTGGCGACTCAGGCGTTCTTCTATCAGCGTCTGCTGCCGCGCGCCCAGGCTCACGCCGAAGCGCTGACTGCCGGTGCTTCCAGCCTGATGGACATCGCTGTCGAGCAGTTCTGATCAGTCTGCTGATGTGAACGAAAACCCCGGCTCGCCGGGGTTTTTTTATGCCTGCAGGGTGCCGCAAGGTGGCGCGCAAGGCGCTGACCGATCACAAACAATGTTGTTTATGGTGACCGATCAATAATAAAAAGTCATAAAGAGACGCTACAGGTTTTTTCGTTGTCGATATACAATCGTGCGCCTGTGCCGGCCTAGACCGGCCCACTGAACAACGAGGAGATCACCATGGCCGACTACAACGCCCCCCTTCGCGATATGCGCTTTGTGCTCAATGAAGTCTTCGAGGTATCCAAGCTCTGGGCCCAGCTGCCCGGCCTGGCCGAGGTGGTTGATGAGGAGACCGCGGTCGCCATTCTGGAAGAAGCCGGCAAGGTGACCGGTGGTGTGGTCGCTCCGCTGAACCGCAGCGGTGACGAAGAGGGTTGCTCTTGGGATAACGGCGTGGTGAAAACGCCAGCCGGCTTCCCCGAGGCCTATCGCACCTACGCCGAAGGCGGCTGGGTGGGCGTGGGCGGTGATCCCGAGTTTGGTGGCATGGGCATGCCGAAAGTGATCGGTGCCCAGGTTGAAGAAATGGTCAACTCCGCCAGCCTGTCCTTCGGCCTGTATCCGATGCTGACCTCCGGCGCCTGCCTGTCGATTCTCAACCACGCCAGCGAAGAGCTGAAGGAAAAGTACCTGCCGAACATGTACGCCGGCACCTGGGCTGGCTCCATGTGTCTGACCGAGCCGCACGCCGGCACCGACCTGGGCATCATCCGCACCAAGGCCGAGCCGCAGGCTGACGGCAGCTACAAGATCACCGGCACCAAGATCTTCATCACCGGTGGTGAGCACGACCTGACCGAGAACATCATTCACCTGGTGCTGGCCAAGCTGCCTGACGCCCCGGCTGGCCCCAAGGGTATTTCCCTGTTCCTGGTGCCCAAGGTGATGGTCAACGCGGACGGTTCGCTGGGCGAGAAGAACTCCCTGTCCTGCGGCTCGATCGAGCACAAGATGGGCATCAAGGCCTCCGCCACCTGCGTCATGAACTTTGACGGTGCCACCGGCTGGATTGTCGACGAGCCGAACAAGGGCCTTAACGCCATGTTCACCATGATGAACTACGAGCGTCTGGGGGTCGGCATCCAGGGGCTGTCGCTGGGCGAGCGCTCCTACCAGAGCGCCATCGAATACGCCCGTGACCGTATCCAGAGCCGCGCACCGACCGGTCCGGTCAACAAGGACAAGGCGGCGGACCCGATCATCGTCCACCCGGACGTACGCCGCATGCTGCTGACCATGAAAGCGCTGAACGAGGGCGGTCGTGCCTTCTCCAGCTATGTCGCCATGCAGCTGGATACCGCCAAGTACAGCGAAGACAAGGAAACCCGCGCCCGTGCCCAGGACCTGGTCGCGCTGCTGACGCCGGTTGCCAAGGCCTTCCTGACCGACATGGGGCTGGAGACCACTGTGCACGGCCAGCAGATCTTCGGTGGCCATGGCTTTATCCGTGAATGGGGCCAGGAGCAGTTGATCCGTGACTGCCGTATCACCCAGATCTATGAAGGGACCAACGGCATTCAGTCGCTGGATCTGATGGGCCGCAAGATCGTGGGCAGCGGTGGTGCGTTCTACAAGCACTTCAGCGACGAAGTCAAAGCCTTCATCGCCAGCGCCGATGCCTCGCTGGCCGAGTTCACCGGTCCGCTGGAAGCGGCCATCGGCAACCTCGACGAGCTGACCGCCTGGGTTATCGAGCAAGCCAAGAGCAACCCGAATGAAATTGGCGCAGCCTCGGTCGAGTACCTGCAGGTCTTTGGTTACACCGCCTATGCCTACGTCTGGGCGCTGATGGCGCGTGCCGCCCTGGCCAAGCAGGCGGAAGACGAGTTTTACGTCAGCAAGCTGGGCACTGCGCGTTTCTACTTTGCCCGCCTGTTGCCGCGTATCCACTCGCTGACGGCATCGGTCAAGGCCGGTAGCGAATCGCTCTACCTGCTCGACGAAGCGCAGTTCTGAGTCTGAAACGGCCGTAAAGAGCCCCGCTTCGGCGGGGCTTTTTCGTTGTCAGGTCGCATTGTTGGCATTGCCGGGGCTATTCGGGAGGCGAAGCGCAGCCGGAGCGGGTAAACTGTGCGCGATTTTACTTTTCCCTCCGGAGCTTGCTCATGTCCCGTGTATCTCTCAGCCGTTACCTGATCGAACAGACGCGCAGCCACAACACCCCTGCCGATTTGCGCTTTCTTATCGAGGTGGTGGCGCGCGCCTGTAAGGAAATCAACCATGCCGTCTCCAAGGGCGCGCTTGGTGGCGTCCTTGGCAGCATGGGCACCGAGAACGTGCAGGGTGAAGTGCAGAAAAAGCTGGATGTGATTTCCAACGAGATCCTGCTGGAAGCCAACGAGTGGGGCGGCCACCTGGCCGGCATGGCCTCCGAAGAGATGGATCATGCCTACCAGATTCCTGGGCAGTACCCCAAGGGTGCCTATCTGCTGGTATTCGATCCGCTGGACGGCTCCAGCAACATCGATGTCAACGTCTCCGTCGGCACTATCTTCTCGGTGCTGCGTTGTCCCGACAAGTATGTAGAGCAGTCCGGCAGTCTGGACGAGCATGCCTTCCTGCAGCCGGGTACCGAGCAGGTGGCCGCCGGTTACGCCATCTACGGTCCGCAAACCATGCTGATTCTGACCCTGGGTGACGGCGTCATGGGCTTTACCCTGGACCGTGAAATGGGCAGCTTTGTGCTGACCCACGAGAACATGAAAGTGCCGACCAGCACCGCCGAGTTCGCCATCAATATGTCCAACCAGCGCCACTGGGAAGAGCCGGTCAAGCGCTACGTGTCCGAGCTGCTGGCTGGTGAAGAAGGGCCGCTGGAGAAGAACTACAACATGCGCTGGATCGCCTCCATGGTGGCCGATGTGCATCGCATCCTGACCCGTGGCGGGCTGTTCATGTATCCGCGTGACGCTCGTGAACCCGAAAAGCCCGGCAAGCTGCGTCTGATGTACGAGGCCAATCCGATGTCGATGCTGATCGAGCAGGCTGGCGGCGCCGCCACCAACGGCAGTCAGCGCATTCTCGATATCCAGCCCGAATCGCTGCACCAGCGTGTTGCCGTGTTCCTGGGCTCGAAGGAAGAGGTCGAGCGCGTCACCGGTTATCACCAGGGCTGAGTGGGGCAAAAGCCGCGCTCCTGTCCGTGGTCTTTTGACCTGATGTAAGCATTTGCTTACGTGTTGTGCTGGCGTTGGCCTATGGGCAGACCCTGCGATGCTGCGTAGTATCAAACGCGCTAGGAGCATCGCAGGAAGCGACCAGAACAACAAGGAACAGGGACAGTGCCTTGGAGGCACCACGCATTAGGGATGATCAGGACCATTCTGCAAAACCTCGCCTCGGCGAGGTTTTTTCTTGCCTGCGATTTATGCGGGGAGACGGCGTTGCGTCTCCCCGGGGCATGCGCAATGAGTCAGTGCTTGCCCACTGCTCAGCCGCTGAAGCGACAGCTCAGACTGCCCAGCGCGCCCATCTCCACTTCAGCCAGATCGCCAGCGGCAACCGGCTGCATGCCCGCCAGCGCGCCGGTCATGATGACGTCCCCGCTGCGCAGTTGCTGTCCGGCAGTGACCATTTGATTGATCAGCCAGAGCGCCGCATCCAGCGGGTTGCCCATGCTGCTGCCGGTGTTTCCGCTGGCTACCTGTTCGCCGTTGAGCTTCAGTGCTACCGGCAGGTCATCCAGCTGCACGCTGTCGGCCGCAACGCACTGGCCCAGTATGTGGGCACCAAAGGACAGGTTGTCAGCGACCGCATCCGCCAGCGACTTCGGCCAGCCCTCAAAGGCTGAGTCGCAAACCTCCAGCGCGGGCATCACGCCTTCGAGCGCCGCGATCAGATCGGCGCGATCGGCCAGCGGGTCTTCGATATCGCGGGACAGGCGCATCGCAACCTCGATCTCCAGTCGCGGCGCGATAAAGTCTGCGTGCATCAGCGTCGTTCCGGTCTGATATTCGTTGGCTGTCAGCAGGACGCCGCGCAGCGGCTCTGCTACGCCGAGGGCCTGACGGGCGCGGGCATCGGTCAGCCCAAGCTTGTAACCGCCGGGGCGCTCGCCCTGAAGCTGCCGGCTAATCAGCGCGTGTTGTACCGCGTAGGCGGACGCCAGGTCGGTCAGCGCGTACTCGCTAGCGACCGGGCCGCGTGGCGTGTGGCTGGCGCGTGCGTCCAGCAGCGCCTGTGCGGCCTGTTCGATGTTGCTCATACAGTGTCCCCTCGACTCGGCTGTTCGCCGACAACAGTGGTACGGAACATCTCGCGGCGCTTGCCAAAATAATCGGAGATCGGTTGATGCCAGACGCAGCGGTTGTCCCAGATCGCCAGTGTACCTGGCGTCCAGCGCATGCGGCAGGTAAAGGCCGGGGCCGCCGCCACGCTGAACAGGTAGTCCAGCAGCGGACGTGACTCCTCCGGCTTCATGCCGGCGATGCCGAGGGTGTAGGCCGGGTTGGCGAATAGCACCTCGCGGCCGGTTTCCGGATGGCGAGTGATCATCGGATGGGTGCGCACATCGTCGTCGACGTTGTCGCCAAAGCGGATCTGCATGTTCTCGATGCCCGCGTTGTGGGCGGCTTTGGGGCCATAGCCAAACTCCGGAGTGTGAATGCCGTCGAGCTGACGCAGCAGGTCGCGCAGGGTGGGAGACAGCCACTCGCAGGCCAGGTACATATTGTTGAACAGGGTGTCGCCGCCGCTTTCAGGTACGTCATGACCGTACAGCAGGGTGAAGGCTGGCGGGCGCTCCTGAAATGACCAGTCGCTGTGCCAGGCACCGCCAAACACGAAAGGGCTGCCTTCGCCGGCTTCCTTGAGCACATGCACCACATGCGGATGATCGGCCATCGGCTGTACATAAGGTTCCTTGCCGAATGCGCCGAAGCGTTGGGTGACGGCTTCGAGCTGTTCGACGCTCAGGGTCTGGTCTCGAATAAAGAGCACGCCATGGTCCATCAGCGCCCGGCGCAGATCGGCCTGGCCTGCGTCGCTTAAGGTGTTGAGGTCGATGTCGTGGATATCGGCTCCCAGAGAGCCGGCCACCGGCACGCTGCGGAAGTACTCGCTGGGGCGGGCCTGGTTGTTTTTGGCGGTGGTAAAGAAGAACTCGGGCATGGCGGTTACCTGCAATCGTCTGTCTTGTTGTTGTTCGTGTTCTGCCAGGCAAGATTGCCTCTGTGTGCGGCAGCTATCCATGATAGTTTCTGCCATGACATGACAATAACTGCCACGAGGTCTGCATGAATTGGCGTGAGGTACGCGATGCCACCAACGTGCGCTACCTGCTGAGCACCGCGCGCACGCTGGGTTGCTCGGTGCAGGCCTGCCTGCAGGGCAGCGGGCTGGACGAGGCCATGCTGGGTGCCGGCGGCAGGGTCAGAGTCCAGCGCTGGCAAGAGCTTGCGGTCATCCGCAATCTGGTGGCGCAGCACCCGGAGCCGGGGCTGGGCATTCGGGTCGGCGGCTGCTACCAGCTGACCAGCCTGGGAATATTGGGCTACACCATGCTGGCCTGCCGCAATCTGCACGAAGCCTTGCTGGTCAGCACGCAGTTTCGGGAACTGACACTGTCGATTTGCCCGGTGCAGGTGCTGCCGTTCGACGGCGGCGTGCGCATGAGCCTGGACCACAGTGTGCTGCCGCCGGATGCACAGGACATGGTTGCCGAGCGCGGTCTGGCAGTCTGGAAGCGTATCTTCGGCGAGCTGCTGCAGCGTCCGTTTGTCCCGCTGCGCGTCGAGTTGGTGTTATCGCGGCCGGCCGCCATCGAGCTGTATGAAGATTACTTCGAGTGCCCCGTCGTCAGCGGCGCTGCCAGCAACGCGGTGTTGATTGGCGACGCGGATCTGGTCAGTGAGCTGCCGCTCGCCAATGCGCTCACCCGCAACGCCTGCGCGGCTCTGTGCCGTCAGTTGTGCGAGGGGTTGGAAGATGTGGTGTCGCCGCTGGCGCGTCAGGTGTTGCAGGTGCTGATCAGTCACTCGGGCGAGCCACCGACGGCGGTAGCGGTGGCGGCGACCTTGGGCATATCGGAGCGCTCCTTGCACCGGCGGCTGGCGGCCGAAGGGCAGCCCTTTCGTCAACTGGATGAGCGCGTCCGCGGGCGTCTGGCCGAGCGCCTGCTTGGCGACAGTGATCTGGGGCTGGATGCGATTGCCGCGCAGCTGGGCTACAGCGAGGCCGCCAGTTTCTCGCGTGCGTTCAAGCGCTGGACTGGCCTTGCCCCCTCACGCTGGCGCACCGCGCAACGTGAGGGGGCGTCGAGCTTCGGTGCGCCTGCGATCATAAATACGTTGTCTCCTGGCGACTGATTGGCTCGATGCTGAGACAGTCACATATCCACGTCTATACTGGTCTGGTCGCCTGCATGGGCGCAGGCGCCTCAGGTAGTCCACCGACGTTGGATAAGGAGTGTTTCTATGGCTGGTTGGTATGAACTGAGCAAGAGTACGGACGGGCAGTTTCGCTTTGTCCTCAAGGCCGGCAACGCCGAAACGATTTTGACCAGTGAGCTCTACACGGTGCGCGCCAGCGCCGAGAACGGCATCGCCTCGGTGCAGAAGAATTGCGCAGACGACACGCGATATGAGCGCAAGGAAGCGCGTGACGGCCGGCACTACTTCAACCTCAAGGCCGCCAACCATCAGGTGATCGGCAGCAGTCAGATGTATGCCTCGGCGGCCAGTTGCGAGAAGGGTATCGAATCGGTGAAGCACAATGGCAGCAGCACCGAGGTAAAGGACAAGACCGACTCCTGAGCCGGCTGCCGCTCCCGTCAGCGCATCATCGCTGACGGGAGCCGTGCGCCCTAGAACGAGGTGCTCAGGCTGGTGTAGAAGGCCCGGCCCGGCTCGTTGTAGGTGTAGGCGCCGGCGACGTTGCTGTTGCCCTCGCGATACAGGCGCTTGTCGAACAGGTTGCTGATGCCGGCGCTCACGCTCAGGCTGTCGCTGAAGGCGTAGCGGCCACTGACGCCGACCAGCGCATAGGGCGAGATCTCGCGGCGCGCGTCGCCGGTCAGCACATTACCCTGATAGTCGAGCTTGCCCGGGCTCTGCTTGCCGTACCAGGTGACGGTGGCCTGGGTCGATAGCGGCTGGCTGACCTGCCAGTCCAGCGTTGAGTTGATGGTGTACTCGGGGATGATCGACAGCGGCTCGCCGGTTTCGCGGTTCTCGGAGCGCAGCATCCAGGTGAAGTTGGTATTCCAGCTGAGCTGCTGGCTGACCGGTACGTTCAGGGTGCCTTCCAGCCCCTCGACCAGGGCCTCCGGCACGTTGCTCCACTGGAATACGTCGGCATCGGCGTAGGCCGGATTGCTGCCGCCGGTGGCGGTGGTTACCGCGCTACGGCCGGATTCGATCTTGTCCTTGTAGTCGTTGCGGAACCAGGTAACGCCGGCGAGCCATTCGCCCCGGCGGAACTCGATGCCGATCTCCTTGTTGATGCTGGTTTCCGCATCCAGATCCTCGTTGCCCATCAGGTAGCATGCACCGCCACCACCCCAGCAGCCATTGCCGCGGCTGTAGAGCAGGTAGTTGGGGTTGCTCTGATACAGGTTGGGCGCCTTGTAGGCGCGGGCGATGCCGGCCTTCAGGGTGAACTCGTCGTTGAGGGCCTGGGACAGGTTCAGCGAGGGGCTCCAGTTGCTGCCGGTCAGACTGTGATGGTCGAAACGCAGGCCGGGCGTCAGGGTAGTACCGGGGCGCAGCTCGATGTTGCTCTCGACGAACAGCGAGGCAATCTGCGCGTCGGTCTTGGTGTCGCGATCAGTACCGGAGAGACCGGGCACCTCACCCGCTTCGGTGGTGGTCTGGGTGTTGGAGAAGGGGTCGTCCATGCGCTGGTCAACCCATTCGGCACCTAGTGTCAGCATCTGGTCGAGCCAGCCGTTGAGCGGCAGGTTGATCTCGCTGTGGGCGGTCAGGGTGTCCAGCTCGATGGTGCCGAAATCGGTACTGGTGATGCTGCCTTCCGGTCCACCGGCCAGCCCCTCCTGCAGGCGGCGGTTGCGGGTGTTTTCGTACTGCAGATAGTTCAGCGTGCTGCCGACGTCCCAGTCGCCGTGGTGGGTGACGGCGTAGGTCTGGCGATAGATGATGTTGGTTTCGCGGCCAAGCCAGGGCGAGCGTCGAGCTTCCAATGCGGCTGAGTCGACGTTGTTCATGCTGTCGCCAGCATAAATGTTGCCCTGGCGGCTGTAGCCGGCTTCCAGGTCCAGCGTCTGGCGATCGGTCAGCGCCCAGCTGAGCAGGCCGTTGATGTCCTTGTTGCGCACGCCTTCACGGCCTGCGGTGGCCTGGTTGGGGACGGTGTGGCCGTCGTTGATGTCCGGGTCATCCATCTCCGACTTGGCGACGTTGCCGTACACGCGGTAAGAGAGGTTGTCGGTCAGCGGGCCGCTGAGGCCAAAGTTGGCGCGTTCGCTGCCGCCTTCTTCATCATGCTGGGCGATGCTCTTGTACAGTGTCAGGTTGCCGTGATGTTCGGCCTGCGGGCCCTTGGTGATGATGTTGACCACGCCACCAGCGGCACCGTTGCCATAGCGCGCCGCTGCCGGGCCGCGCAGTACTTCAATGCGTTCAATCTGTTCGGCGGGTACCCAGTTGCTGTCGCCACGGGTATCGCGGTCACCGCGCCAGCCGTAGCGTACCGAGTTGCGCGAGGTAACCGGTTTGCCGTCGACCAGAATCAGGGT
>Ga0115011_10000327_pt1 | contig 40821 bp, 44 predicted proteins | sample TroAtlMetagenome_2_FD_88705 | JGI IMG/M metagenome (GOLD analysis project Ga0115011, IMG submission 88705) | Marine eukaryotic phytoplankton communities from Atlantic Ocean - Tropical Atlantic ANT8 Metagenome | ecosystem: Environmental > Aquatic > Marine > Oceanic | place: Tropical Atlantic... | reverse complement strand
TCCAGAATGCGGAGATGTGATGAAACTTCAAATAAAAGTTAACCCTGAAACACAAGTGATTGAGGACGCAAAATTCAAAACATTTGGATGCGGTTCAGCGATAGCAAGTTCGTCATTGGCTACAGAATGGATACGAGGAAAGAACCTAGACGATGCAGGACAAATCGACAACACAGAAATCGTGGATGAGCTTAGCTTACCACCTGTTAAAATTCATTGTAGCGTCCTTGCCGAAGATGCTATCAAATCTGCTATCCAAGATTACAAAACGAAACAAGGAATAGTTGAGTAAACGAGTAGGTAAACGTAAATCTAAATCTTGGCGTAAACGAATACCAAGATGTTGTCTTTGTACTCCTCACCGATGGTTAGGAAATACCAAAGAACGATTTAATTTCTCAACTCGTAGGCAACTATTAAAGGGAACATGAAAAGATTTAAGTCCTACATTCCAGAGGAAGTAACTCAGAAAGATATAGATGGAGTCGAAAAGTTCGCTGATAAATTATTCAGACACGTTGGTATCGATGTCGAATTCACCCGCCATTTTAAAGACAGAGTCAACGACAAACGCAACGCAAAACCTATCAACGCCGCAGAACTTACCAGACTCTTTAAACAAACATATAAAAAGCACGGCAAAAAAATCCCTCCAATGGGACCAGACGCAGAAGCAGTCATTCATGATATGAAGACTGATGTGAATATGCCATTTGTGTTAAAATACGATTCGAAGACTGGAGAACTTGACTTAATAGCCAAGACAGTTATGAGAAAGAAGAACTTCCAGACGCCGAATCAGAAGTTGGAAGTATGATGAAACAGTTAGTTATAGCATTATGTTTATTTGTTGGTTCGTGTTCAGCTCTCAATCCATTTCTCTATGAGGATGGAGAAAAGGGAAGTCCTGAGACTCTACCAGTAAAAGTTGAAGAGCTACAAGAGATGGCTCAGTATTGCGTAGATGTTTATGAGAGTGGAACCAAAGTTGGTGCCTTGATGTATAGAATGTATTACAAAGATGGTGTAACCATAATAGCGATTCGCGGAACGGCGAACGCTGGAAATGTAGTCTCTGATATCGACGCCCGATTTTATCATGAAAAGAAAGCGGAAATTTTATTTCACCGAGGCTTCCATGATGCGGCTCTCAAAATCCACGACTCGTTAGAAAACCATAAGAAGGACAAAACTCTTTATATTACTGGACATTCTCTGGGCGGGGCGATAGCTCAGATATTATCAATCTGGTATCAAAGAGAAGGTCATATAGTTCAGGTTTACACTTTTGGTTCACCGAAAATAGCAGTAACAGGGTGGTACAAATTTAAAATACCCCACTTTCGCGTTGTCTTTGAAAGTGACCCAGTTCCTTATGTACCGCCTTTTCCTTACGCACACACAGGAATTAAAATTGATGCAGAAACTTTAAAATGGGTTGAAGGCGGAGAAGAAAGTAGACAGTCTTTTGGTAAAATAGACGCACTTGACCACTCAATAGATGGTTACCTCAAAGTATTAAAAAGGCACAAATGATGACATTCATGGAATATACCAGAGACTATAAAAAAGAATATGCAAACTACCAAGGGAGACCAGACCGAATTAAATACAGAGCCGAACTGGTAAAGTACAATAGAGAAAAAGGTACTTACGGAAATGGTGATGGTCTTGACGCTTCCCATAAAGGTAAGAAAATAGTAGGCTTTGAAGATGCCTCCGTCAATCGAGGACGGGCAGAAAAGTCGCGACTCAAAGGTTCTAAACGGAAACCTCGCGAATAACCACTTTTTACTTGACAACATGAATAAATGTGATACACTATATACATTGAGTGTTCCAGAGGGAACCTATTCCGAAGATACACTCATTGGTCTGTTTTGGACTGTATTCAAACACAGACTATCCCATTTCCTTCAAGGAGAAGGTTTTCGGGATTGACATCGCTCAATAAAGAGGATGTCTTATTTTTAATACTGCCTTTTAGGAGTAACTATGTATACGCAAATGAACTGGTCCGCACATCTCCCCACAGAATTCAACAAAGCATTGGAACGAGCCGTAGGGTTTGATACAATGTTGAATCGTCTTTTTACTCAGCCACAGACAAGTGGTGGGTATCCCCCTTACAATCTCAGGAAAGAGGGTGAATATAAATACATCCTTGAACTTGCAGTCGCAGGTTTTACTGAGGACCAACTTCAAGTAAAAGTTGAAGATGGTGTATTGGAAGTTTCTACTGCCGATAACTTGGAACAGGCGGAGATGGAATTTGTCCACAAGGGCATCGCTACCAGAACATTTACCCGCAAGTTTACTCTCTCAGACGACCTTGTTGTTCAAGGTGCTGAGATGAAGAACGGAATGCTTACCATTACGATGGAGAGAATCGTTCCCGATGAGAAGAAAGCTCGTTACATCAAGATAGGTGAAACTTTAAAAGTGGATACCGAAGATGGAACAAAAGAACTTCTCCAAGGGTAAATAAATCGGGGGGCGAAAGCCCCCTACAGAGGAGAAAATGGATAATATTAAACTTTCAAAGAATTTTAGTCTAAACGAATTGACCAAGTCCGCTACAGCGACAAGACTTGATATAGACAACTCGCCAAGTCCAGCTCATCTCGTACCCATGACGGCTTTATGTCAAATGATACTACAACCTGTCAGAGAGAAATGGGGCGTTGTTACTGTCAATTCATGTTACCGCAGTCCTGACTTGAACTCCGCTGTCCGCGGGTCAAGTAAGAGCCAGCATTGTAAAGGTGAAGCGGCTGATATCGAATGTCTTGGTGGTATCTCAAACGATTTGCTCGCTACTTGGATTGTCAAAAACTTGACATTTGACCAACTAATTTTAGAATACTTTGACCCCGCAAAGAATGACCCGAATGACGGATGGGTTCACGTGTCCTATTCTCATGACGGAAACAACCGCGGAAAAGCAATGCTTATAAATAAGAACAGTAATGGATACCAACCTTGGGAGCCATCTACAGACCATATCAACAGACTCAAGGAGATTGAATAATTTGCATTTTTACACAAACGTAGTAAAAATAGGTGAAAAGATATGCGTTAGGGGAGTAAATAACGGAAAGAGATATTCTAAAGTTATCAACAAATACTCCCCTTCATTATACATCACAGATACAACTGGCAAGAGTCCTTGGAAGACAGTAGACGGAAAGTCAGTTGCCCCACTTAAATTCGAATCCACAAGAGAACTCCAAGAATGGAGACAGAAACACGAAGGTATCTCAGGTTTTGAGGTCTATGGTTATGAACGATGGGTTCAACAATGGATGACCGAAAACTTTCCAGAAGAAGTTCAAGTTGACTATGACCAGTTCAATACTTGTTTCATTGATATTGAGGTTTCATCAGACGAAGGTTTCCCAGAAGCAAACAAAGCAGCATTTCCGATAGTAGCTATCACTTGTTATCTTAACGATGTTTACTATGTCTGGGGAAATCAACACTATCAACCATCCCGCCCAAATGTAGACTATCGAAAGTTTGAGTCAGAAAAAGAGATGATGCATGACTTTGTTATGTGGTGGAGAACTCAAGAGATAGATATCGTAACAGGATGGAACACTCGCTTTTTTGACTTACCTTATATCTACAATAGACTGACTCGTTTGTTTGGAGATGAGAAGTTTGCATTAAAACTCTCACCTTGGAATCGAGTCTTCAAGACAGTAGTCAACATGGGTAACCAACACCTTGATGAAATAACCATCGAAGGTATCAACTCTCTCGACTATCTTGAGGTCTATAAAAAGTTTACTTACACAGCCCAAGAGTCATATCGACTCGACCATATTGCACACGTAGAATTGGGAGTAGGTAAAATCTCTTTTGACGAATACTCAAACCTTTACACTTTACATAAACGAGACTATCAGAAGTTCATCGACTACAATATCAAAGATGTTGAATTGGTTGTCCAGATGGATGACAAGAATAGGTTTCTAGAGAACGCAGTCATTTTGACTGTGTCGATGAAATGTAATCCAAACGCCTGTTTCTCCCAGATGCAAATGTGGGATAACAAGATATACGATTATCTCTGGCGTAAGAAAATAGTGACTCCGTTGAGAACGACATATGAGAAGACTGAGAGTCTTGGCTCAGTTGAAGGAGCTTATGTGAAAGACCCGCATGTGGGTATGCATGAGTGGGTTATGTCTTTTGACCTCAACTCTCTCTATCCTCATTTGATTATGCAGTACAACATTTCATTTGAGACAAAAGTAGGGATGACTCCAGAAGTGCCTGGCGTCCAGAAAATGTTGGACAGGGAATACGAACTTCCGAAGGGAGTCACAGTTACACCAAATGGTGCGATGTTCAAGACTGACAAACAAGGATTTCTTCCAGAGATACTTGAGATGTTCTACAACGATAGAGTGGGTTTCAAAAAGAAAATGTTAGAAACTCAACAACTCTACGAACAAGACAAAGACCCTGTTAAGTTGAAACAGATATCATATTATCACAATATGCAGATGGCTCGGAAGATATCTCTCAACTCAGCATACGGAGCGATAGGAAACGAGTTCTTCAGATATTACGATAGAGACATTGCTGAAGCTATTACTCTCGCAGGACAGTTATCAGTCAGAACCGCGGAGAAGACAGTTAATGACACTCTTCAAAATATGTTGGGAACTGAAAAAGACTATATCATCGCCGCTGATACTGACTCTATTTATGTTAACTGCGGACCACTTGTTAAGAAGACTTACGAGGATTTGCCTTTTGATATGAGCGAGTCAGATGACGCTTTGGTTCAGAACAAAAAAGCTATCGTTAAGTATCTCGACAAAGTGGGTTCAGGTCCGATACAAGGAATTTTGGATAAAGCATACCAAGAACTGTTTGTTTACACTCAGGCGTTTCAACAGAAAATGGTGATGGCTAGGGAAGGTATTTCCGATAGAGGAGTATGGACTGCGAAGAAACGATACATCCTAAATGTATGGAATAATGAGGGAGTTCAATACGAAAAGCCGAAACTCAAGGTTATGGGTTTGGAGTCTGTTAGGTCATCAACTCCTGAGATTTGCAGAGTCAAGTTGAAAGAAGCTTACAGTATCATTATGACTAAGACCGAAGAGGAACTTCAACAGTTCAACAAACTCTTCAAAGAGTCATTCAATAATGAACCAGTAGAGAACATTGCTTTTCCAAGGTCTGTAAAAGGTTTGGACAAGTATGGTTCAAGAAGGGAAATCTATAAGCAGGGTTGCCCTATCCATGTTAGAGGTTCTTTGTTATATAACCATTTTCTCAAAGAGAAAAAACTGGATAAAGCATTTGCTAAAATACAAGAGGGTGAGAAGATAAAGTTTGTGTATCTTCAAATGCCAAACCCTATTCACGAGAATGTTATTGCTATGGTTGACGGACTCCCAGACGAAATGGGATTAGACAAATACGTTGACAGAAATCGAATGTATGAAAAAACCTTCTATACGCCGCTTGCGGAACTGGTGGACAAGATTGGGTGGAACCTTGAAGAGACCACGACGCTGGACGCTTTCTGGGCATAAAAAAGAAATCAACTTGACATACCCACCATTCAATGGTATAATACACGTAAAGGTTCAACATCCCTATGAAGAAAACTCATGGATAGAATACGACCTGAATTCTTGGGAGTCGATGTTGAACTTCTTTAATAATCAGCCACACAATTGGCGAGTTTTGGAAATGAAAAAGAAATGAGTTATTTAAACGACTTAGTAAAGGTAACAGGAAATGAATACGCATCAATCGTACAAGAAGGTGTGGGAACTGGTGATGTTACCCATTATATTGACACTGGTAGTTATGCCCTTAACGCTCTTGTTAGTGGTTCTCTCTATGGGGGGTTTGCTGGCAACAAAGTCACGGCCATTGCTGGAGAACAAGCTACTGGAAAAACATTTTTCCTACTTAGCATGGTCAGGAACTTTCTTGAACGTGAGCCAACTGGTGGGGTATTATACTTTGAATCTGAGTCTGCGATTAGCAAACTAATGATAGAACAGAGAGGTATCGATTCCTCTCGCATGGTCATCATCCCTGTGACTACAATACAAGAGTTCAGAAATCAAGCTATCAAGGTTATCGACAAACACCTTGAACTTCCACAAGAAGATAGACCACCTTTAGTAATTTGTCTTGACTCACTAGGTATGTTGTCTACTCAGAAAGAAGTAGAAGATATCGCAGCGGGGAAGGATACTCGCGACATGACCCGAGCCCAACTCATAAGAGGAGCTTTCAGAGTTCTGACTCTCAAAGCAGGCGCCGCAGGAATTCCCATTTTTATGACTAACCATACTTACGAAGTTATTGGAGCATATGTACCTACCAAGGAAATGGGTGGAGGTGCGGGACTTAAATTCGCCGCATCAAATATCCTGTTCCTGACTAAGAAAAAGTTTAAGGATGGAACAGAGCAGGTTGGAAACATCGTCACCTGCAGAAATTACAAGTCTCGACTCACAATAGAAAACAAAAAAGTCGAGAGTCTCATCACCTTTTCAGGTGGACTGTCAAGATGGCATGGCATGGTCGATTTTGCCGTAGGTTACAATATCTGGAAAATGTCAGGGAGTAGAGTAGATATCGGCGACAAGAAAGTCTATTCGAAGGAAATTATGAAAAACCCTGAAGCTTACTTCACGGAAGAGGTGATGAAACAAATAGAAGAAAACGTATCACAAGAGTTCAAGTATGGGGCAGAAAACTACGAGAACGAAGTCGGTGAAACAAACGAAGAAACAGCGACAGAAGAGTTCGCATCAGCGAGTGACCCAAATGGAACATGATACACTACACTTAGAAACAGAACCAAGGGAAGCCGAGGTTAACCTAGACTATTCATTTATTGAAAACCCAGTAGACAAAGAATCTGCTGAACCAGTAATCCTACTTAGACACGAAAAGTATGAAGGAGTTGTCTTCAAAATTAAGAGCATGGGCTACCAAGACTCATCTCAGAATGAAGACGGCTCATACCCCTTCGCGTGCGACTATGAAATTATCGCAGTTGCAGAAACTTTAGATGTGTCAGAATTTACATCCCAGTACGACAAGGATGAGTTTGAAGAAATTGTCGTGAACATTGCAGTAGATATAATGGCAAAAATAAATGCGTCTAGAGAACACAATACTCCGCCAGTTGGTAACTAATGAAGAGTTCACTCGTAGGGCTCTTCCCTTTATAAAGAAAGAATATTTCGCAGACCATATTGATAAACAGGTCTTTACCGAAATAGAAACCTTTCTCCTCAAATACAATGCAGTTCCCAGTCTAGAAAGTCTGATAATTGACCTGAACCAAAAGCAGGGATTATCAGAAGATGTCTTTCGTGGAACAGTCGAAAGTATCAACAAACTCTTTGACCCATCTGAGGATGTGAATCAAGAGTGGTTATTCGAAGAGACTGAGAACTGGTGTCAGTCAAAAGCTATCTATAATTCCATCATGGAGTCCATCAATATTTACGATGGAAAGTCCAAAGAGATGGATAGAGGAGCGATACCCAAACTCCTGTCCGATGCTCTCGCAGTTTCGTTTGACTCAAAAGTAGGTCATGACTATATCGAAGACTGGGAAGAAAGATTTGACTTCTACCACAAAAAAGAATTCAAAGTTCCATTTGACCTTGAGTATATGAACAAGATTACAGATGGGGGAATTCCTAACAAAACCTTGAACGTTATTATGGCGGGAACAGGAGTAGGAAAGTCTCTCTTCATGTGTCATTGTGCCGCAGCGAACCTAAATATGGGACACAATGTTCTTTATATTACTTTGGAGATGTCAGAAGAACGAATCGCAGAAAGAATAGATGCGAACCTTCTTGATGTAAAACTCCAAGATTTGCGAGACCTTAGTAGAGACTTATATACTTCTAAGGTTGATGCTATAAACAAGATGGTCAAGGGAAAGTTAATAGTTAAAGAGTACCCAACCGCCGCCGCTCATGTCGGTCACTTCAGACATTTACTAAACGAACTGAAGATAAAGAAAAACTTTACACCACAAATCATCTACATCGATTATCTTAATATTTGTGCATCCTCTCGTATTAGAGGAGCGAACGCTTCTAATATGTACACTTTGGTGAAGTCCATCGCCGAAGAGTTTCGGGGATTTGCAGTCGAAAATAACTTACCTATCGTTACTGCAACTCAAGTTAACAGAACAGGATTCATGTCCTCAGATGTTGACTTAGGAGACACATCAGAATCTTTTGGACTTCCTGCAACTGCAGACTTTTTTCTAGCCTTGACCTCAAGCGAGGAATTGGATGAGAAAGGTATGATAGTTGGGAAACAGTTGAAGAATCGTTACGGCGACCCTTCAACGAATCGTAGGTTTGTTATGGGAATTGACAGGTCAAAAATGCGTCTGTATGATGTTGAAGACCAGTCAGTAATAACACAACCAGCACATAAAAACGGAGAAGACAAAGAGGATGATACTCCAGTCTTTGACCGCGGAACTGATAATCGTATGACAAATAAAAGAGAGTTTGGTGAATGGACTACTTAACAGAAGAACAACGTATTGAAAAACTCAATGCTTCAATAGAGACTTCCAATCGTGTCTGGCAACATTTTGTCCAGAACTGTCATGTGGACTGGGGCATTGTTGAGAATAAAATTTCAAACCAGTTAAGTGAAGAACTAAAACTGCAGACAAAGTTTCAAGTTGAACAAGTTGCGGACCTAGATGAGAATGTATGTTATGTTGATGGAACTTCTACCGACACAACGATAGACATCAAGTTTTATTGTTCCCCTCAGATATATTCAAGGGCTATCACGATTCCTATTCAAGTTCTAGCGAACTTGGAACACGATTTCACCAAAGTCATTCTACATGAGGTAACTTCCATTATCAGCGTAGGAGTTATCACTGATAGCGACCCTGTTTACAACAAGGTTCATCCTATTACTCTAGAATCTTATTCTTCAGAACTGGCGTATGACTATGTCGCCACAGGGAACGTTTCCCAGTCAGATGTTCTGGACAGATTTGTACAGACGAACATCCCAGAGGTGAAGTCTGAATTATTTCATCGAGCCGCATTGAAAGCTGAGTCCTTTATTAAACCAAAATGATATCCTATATTGGTGGGAAGTCTTCCATAGGTAAATGGATAAAGGAATATGTCCCGCAAGACATCGAAACATACGTTGAAACCTTTGGTGGAATGTACTGGGTTTTCTTCAACCTAGACCACAAATACTTTCACAATCTAAAGACAGTCGTTTACAACGACTTCAATCAACTCAATACCAACCTATTCGAATGTGCCCGTCATCCAACGGCATTGTTCGCTAAGTTATGCGAACCAGACTACGCTCATCAACAAAAGGGTGTGTCTGAAACTCCACCTGAGTTCGAACAGAAGTTCATCGAATGGAGAGATGAAATCTTCGCAGATGGTTACGAGATAAAAGACCCATACGAAACAGCTTGCAAGTACGCATATGTACTGACTCAAGTTTTCTCAGGAACAGCTCCAGAGAAGGCGACCTTCATGGACTACAAAGGAGAATACACTTGTAAGCTTGACTCGTTTAAGAATAAATTGTACAGTCACAAGTGGCAGGAAATGTTCAGTCGTATAACTAACACAGAGAACTTAGATTTTCAGGAGGTAATTGAAAAATACGATTCTCCTGCTACTTATTTTTATGTCGACCCTCCATATTGGAAGACAGAGAACTATTATTCAGCTCATGACTTTGATGTAGATGACCACGAAAGACTGGCAAATACCCTAAAAGCGTCCCAAGGAAAGTGGTCTCTTTCTTACTATGCTTTTGATTTGTTAGAGCAGTGGTTTCCTAAATACAAGTACCTATGGGAAACTAAGGAGTTTGCGAAAGCCGCATCGACCAAGAAGGAAAAGTCGATGGGTGAAGAACTTCTTGTTTTAAACTATGATAAACCTTTTGCTACAGTAGAGGATTTCTTTGTTCAGCTTCAAACAGGTAACGGAGACAGATGACGGAAAATGGTTTTTCGTTGAATCTAAAGAAGGAAAGAACGTTCATCTTGAACACTTGGAAGATGAAGTTCTCAATGGTGGAGTCGAAGGAGTCAAGACGGCTCGCGACTTCCTTGTCGCCTTACGAGACATGCTCGCAGGACAGTCTAAAGGAGAAACGAATATCACAATGAAGTGGGACGGCGCTCCTGCTGTTTTTTGTGGTAAAGACCCAGCCGATGGTCGTTTCTTTGTTGGAACAAAAGGTGTCTTCGCGAACAACCCCAAACTTGTTAAGTCCGATGCAGATGCAGACGAATACTACGCATCTTCAGGACTCAATCCAAAACTAAAACTAGCCCTCAAGTTATTGTCTACGGCCAACATTCCTGCGAAGGAAGTTTGGCAGGGAGACATGATGTGGACAACTGGAGACTTTGCTTCAGAGACAATCGAGGGAAAGCAATATACGACTTTCCAACCAAATACCATTGTCTATGCAGTTCCTTCTGGAACTCCTCTTGAAAAAGAGATGAAGAAAGCTCAGTTAGGAATTGTATTCCATACCAAATATACTGGAGGTCCAACTCTCGCAGATATGAAAGCTTCTTTTGGAGTTGACGCATCAAGAACGAAAGCGAAAGGATGTTGGATAAAGGACGCATCAGTTAAGGACTTGGGCGGAACTGTAAACTGGACCAAAAGACAAACAGCAATAATAGACAGATTTCTCAAACTCATAGATACTCTAGGGAGAAAAGTCGACAAGTCAGTATTGAACGCTATCGCTGAAGATAACGCCTTGACAGTTGACATGAAAGCGTACATAAATAAGAACGTTAGAGCAGGACAACCCATCAGAGATACGGCAAAAATGGCGGCAGGAGTCATAAAACATATCGAAGAAAAACACTTGAAAGCGATAGATAAAGTCAAGACTCAAGCGACCAAGGACAAGAAGACCGCAGCGATGCAGTTGCTCCTAGATACTCTAGAGGACCGAAAAGACCAGATAAAAATGATATTCGATGTCATGCGAGCTTTCCAAGTTTGTAAAAACTTTATCACTCATAAACTGGAAAAAATTAAAGGCATGACAGATACTTTCGTCAAGACGGACACAGGTTTTAAAGTTACCAACCCAGAAGGTTTTGTAGCAATATCTGGAGGCAAAGCAGTCAAACTTATAGATAGACTGGAGTTCTCGATGAACAATTTTAATGCAATAAAGAACTGGGGCTAATGGACAATCCACTTTTAAACAGGTTTTCTAGACAGAAAAGACTTAACCCAAACGAGACCAATCACGACCCTCTTACAAGGTCACTCATTGATGCGGTCAATCAAGTATACACAAAGAAGGACGAAGATGAGACTGGAGCACCAGATCAAGAGCGTAGTGAATGAGAAGTACGTAGATACGCCAGGCGAGAAGAGTGGTCATCAAGAACATCCCCTCTCGAAAAAGACTTCCGACTACGAATCAAAATTATTCAAATCTGGAGCCACCAAGGATGACAGGGATGTTTTCATTAAAGGAAACAAACCTGAGCATAAACCTGACCCTGAAGAGAGAGCCCACAAAGATGGGAAATCTAATAAGGTTAAAGGTCAAGATGGTGGAGCTGGAAATATCAATGCTCAAGAAGAACAAGTTGACGAAATGCAAATGCCAAAGGTCAAGTTCGATTTGGGTAAGATGAAGAAGTTAGCAAAGAAGGATAACTTTATTGGGATAGCCATGAAAAACGCTAAACCTGAAACTGTTTTTAATACTTACGTCGCTCAAAACATGGCGTTAATTAAACAATACAACGAGGAATCAGAAATGAATATCGATTTAAAAGCTGTCGAGAACCTTTCTGAGAAGAAAGCTGTTAAGCCTGAGGAAGAAACCTTTATGGGTGCCATCGCTCACGCCGCTTCTCAAGGGAAAGATTCGGTCAAAATTGGTGGAAAGACCCACAAGGTTACCATGAAGCCAGAGACACATAAAGCTATTAAGAAGAACAAAAAAGGTGAAGAACAAGTCAAAGAGAATATGACATTCGAAGAGGCAGTTCGTGCCGCTCAGGAAAAAGGGGCAGTAAATCACCAGAAATATTGGGAACAAGCTGCACAACAAAAACAAGAAGGTTGGGGAGCAAAACCAGGCCTGCCAGGTAAAGGTTCAGTAAAACCAGGCGAGCGTAAAAAAGTATTTGAAGTGGAACCACAGAAGAAATAATGAGTAAGTCATTTTTTCAGTTCAGAGAAGATACTGGGAAGACGGCAGTATTTGCATTTGGCCGTCTAAACCCTCCAACGACAGGTCACGAACTTCTTGCGAAAACTATAGAGAAAGTCGCAAAGAAGAACTCCGCTGACCCATTCCTATACTTGTCTCATACAGAGAATCCAAAAAAAGACCCCCTACCATATAAACTCAAAGTCGCTATCGCGAAGAAAGCTTTTGGAAAGCTCGTCCAACAGGATGATGCTAGAACCGCGTTTGATGTTGCCTACGACTTACGTGACAAAGGATATACGAGACTGATTATGGTAGCAGGGTCCGACAGGGTTCCTCAGTTCAAAGCTCAGTTCGCCAAATATGTAAACCATACTGACCCAACTAAGTCAGTTGGAAAACATTTTGAAGTTGTTTCAGCAGGAGAACGAGACCCAGACGCAGAAGATGTTTCTGGAATGTCGGCTAGTAAGATGAGAGAACTCGCTGCCACCAACAAGTTTGGTGATTTCAAACAAGGGGTTCCTTCAAAACTAAACGACAACGACGCCAAGAAAATGTATATGGCATTAAGAAAGGCGATGAAGATAAAAGAAGACTGGAGTGAGTTTGAGTGGGATGAGTATTTTCCAGAACGAGAAATATTGCAAGAAGTAAAAATGCAGGAGGAAAAAGTTTCCTATCAGAGATTGATGGAAGAGACCAATACTCCAACATTTTTGGTTCTTTGTGTGGTTAAGCCAGAGGATTCAACCCCTCAACAATATTGGTTGAAACATGAAAACGTACATATTGTCTATGTTGACAAAGCATTTACACATCTAGTTGAGGACAACAAGCTAGTCATCCACAACTATGATGGGGAGAACAAGTCATTGTCTGTGGACCCAAACAACACATTTGCTATTCCTCTTGGTTCAGTATTAATGGACGAAGGTCGAATGGGTGTTGCTAAAGCGGTCGAACAGGCAGGAGTTCCATTCTTAAACTCGATGGACGCGATGGAGTCAGCTCGTAATAAGTTGTCTACTGCTCGTATTCTTCAGGCTAAAGGTGTTGAAACTCCAAAGACTGCAGTTATTCATTCAGGAATAACCGATGAGGTGGTTGAGGCTTTGGGAGGAAAGTTCCCAATGATGTTGAAGACCATCACAGGTTCTAAGGGTAAGGGAGTGATGAAGATGGAAAGTCAATCATCACTCAGAGGTGTCGTAGATGCTTTCTCAAAACAGACAGACGCACAACTCATAGCTCAAGAGTTCTTTGACCTCAAGTATGATGTTCGTGTTATCTGTATGGAGGGAAAGGCTAGGTTTGGTCTTAAACGAAATCTTGCGAAAGGAGACTTTCGAACTAATGTAGATTTGGGTGGAGACTTTGAAGCTTACAAACCCTCAGATAAAATGAAGTCACTCGCTGAACGTGCGACTGATGCTCTAGGTATGAGACTATCTGGAGTTGATATTGCAGTTAACCGAAGTGGGGAATTGACAGTTCTAGAAGTCAATGGCTCGCCAGGCGTTTCAGCTAAATATTACGATATCGAAGAGAAAGAAGACATCGATGGAAAACAACTCATCGAAGTTCTTTACGAGTTCTACTCAGAGAAAACCAACTGGACAAAACAGTCCTTACCAATTGGAGTAATTGAACCAGTAGGTTTTGCTTGGGGAGAAATGATGTGTAAGATGGATACTGGAAACTCTGGTTCTGCTACACTCGATGCTCGTGACTTAAAGCTCACTAAAAAGAAAGCAATGTTTAAAGTTGGTGATACTGGTAAGATGGCAACTTTTCCTATTAAGGATTATGAGGTTGTCATGGGTGCAGTAGGAACTGACAAAGAAAAACGACCAGTCGTTGAGATACCAATGCACTTCAAAGGGAAGACATATATGGTTGATTTCTCATTATCAGACAGGTCTCACATGGGTTATCCAGTCCTCATGGGAACTGAGTGGATGAAACAGAATGGTTTTGTCGTAGACCCTAGAATCAGAAACGAAGAATATTTATCTCAAGGAAACTATGTCCAAATACGCTGACCTAGCACATAAAATCGTAGACATGGTCCACGCGACTCACAAAGAAGAAGTGCGGAAGGCGAGGACTGAAGAGAAGACCAAGAAGGCAGAAGAGAAGCAGTTAAAAGCTGAGGCCGATGGTGAAGAGAAACCAGAAGAAAAAGATGGTGACGAAGTTTGTCCTGAGTGTCAAGGAAAAGGTGATGACTGCGTCTGTCCCGACAAAGAAGAGGGAGAAGGCGAAGAGAAACCTAAAGATGACGCAGGAGAGGGCGAACCTCCACCCAAAGGTGATGAAAAAGGAGAACCAGTCGGAGACGGCGAAGAGCCTCCACCAGAAGGAGAAGCACCACCTCCAGCTGCAGCAGACGCAGAAGCACCACCAGCTACCGACTCAATGGGTCGACCAATAACAGGTATGGGCAAAAAGTCTCCTGTTACTCCTAAAAAAGATAAAGAAAAGGTAAAAATGTCAGGTAAAAAAGAAAAAGTCAAAGTCGAAGCCTTTACAGGCATACGAGATATCGATGACATGATTCGAGAAAGACAAGAATACCTCAACGAGAGATATTCATTTGACTGGGAAGCAGTTGACAAAGAATTCGGAGTCAAGGAAAAAATGATAGCCGAAGGAATGTGGGACGGACAAATAGCCGACTCAGCCGAGATATATGGCAAGCCTGACATCTCCCAGTTACAAATATACAGACTATTGGAACTCTACAAAGCTGCAGGGATGAACCTTGACCAGTCTTTACAGACTATCGAGCATCTCTACGGAGTTCAAGTTCAGACAGACTCAAGTGGTAATCTGGACTTCAGCGACACAGACTATTCCAAAGGTGACACTTATGGAATGAACAGCGGTCAGAACTTGGACTATTATAAGCCAAGCGTGATACGCGAACAGTAAGTGAAACGTTTCGTAATTTAATAATAAACCCTAGTCAAGGATACTATGGCTGATAGAAAAATAACCGATTTAACGGAGATATCGTTAGCATCATCAGATGACATTCTTCATTTAATCGATTTTAACCCAAGTGCGAGAAACACGAAGATAACTCTCGCTAACTTTTTTAATTACATTCCCTCCGATCTAACTATTGGTAATAGTACGACTGGGCAAAACCTGACAATGTATGGTCAGAACCAACAAGGAAATGTAATGTGGACGGCCGCTAACGACACGTTCACAGTAAACGGAAATACCAACTTTACTCGTTCAATCGAGATTGGTGACAACACAGTAAATACTTCCTTGGTAATGAACCATTACGGAACATACAACTTGTACGGAGAAGCAAACCTTGCAAGTGCGAACGTTCTCGTAGGTAACAGTACCAACGGACAGAGTGTTAACATAGAGTCACCAACCGCAAAAGTAAGTTTTGACGGAACAAGTGCATTGTCAGTAAACGCTGATACAACATTCCTACAAGGAAATGTACACTTTGGTGACATGACTTCAGGTCAAGATGTATTTGTTTGGGCGACTGGTTCATCCGCCGCTTCTATTCGTTTCGACAAGGCCACAGGTTCTACTAAGTTCCTGAAGGCACAAGTTGTTGCGAACAGCGTATCTGCACTTGTTGTAGATGGCTCAACCATGTTAGGTAATGAGACAACAGGTTCCGATGTCAAGATAAACGGAAACGCAGCTGACAAGTTCGTTTCTTGGGACACTCAGAACAGTTTGTTCACTATCAACGCTTCCACTCAGTCTCACGGAGCTTTGATTCACGGAGACCTCGCCGCACAACACGACGCGACATTCCATTTCGCTTCTGGTAACGTTATCATGAAGGCGACTGACTCAAAGATGACAATCAACGGAGAGTTGAACGCTAACGGAGCAGTAGAAGTTGGACAGGAACAAGTTGGTTTCAATACAACTATTCATGGTGTTGCCGCCGCAGGTAAGAGTGGATTGGCGAACGGAATGATACAATGGATATCTGGAACAAACAAAGCTAAGTTTGTCGTAAACTCCACAGACGGAGTAGAGGTAGACGGAGCATTGGCTGTAGGTTCAGATGGAAATGCATCAGACTTCTATCTGTACTCAGATACGGCAGGAGAAAGATTGTCTTGGGACGGAGCAACAGGAACATTGACCCTGAACTCAGCTTCCACAGACGGAGCCCATTTCAACTCCAACGTTTCGATGCACACTCCTGAAGAAGGAACGGGCGTATCGGCACGAAGAGCTGGACTTCACTACTACCGACCAAACGGAAACTCCAAGATTCGTATTGAGACTGCACCATTTATTCTTGGTCCAGGCTCGGCTGACACAGGAGTTGGTGCTGGTTCTGCTGAAGTTGACACAACAATGATTTTGTCAACTGAAGGAACAAAACCAGACGGAACAGCGGTAGGTACATTGGCCAACAATAATCAGGCTTATCTGTACGCGAAACAACTTTCTGGTCTCGCTCAGTTATTCGTTATGAACTCCTCTGGTTCAACTCCAGGCGGGGCGACTGAAACTCAAATATCTCCTCACAACAGTAAAGGAGAATGGTGTTTCAACGAATACGACGCAGGAATACAGCGACGTAGATACATCAACATGATTGAGGTTGTCAGAGCAATTGAAGAAGCTACTGGAAAAACCTTGATACACGATACCGAAGGTGTAGACGCGAACTGGGTTGATCCTAGTTACTAAACGCTGAATGGTTCGTTTTGAGAACCTGACGAATGAAAACTGGTTGTTGTATGCCTTTCAAAATTACATAATGAAAGAGCATACAACGACTAGAGAATTTCAACAGGATGTGAATAAGACGAAGTACATAAATAGACACTTCAATAACTACAGAAAGAAGGGAGACTTAAAATCCCGATTGTTATTGAACCATGTCATAATGTATTTCAATGTCTTCAGACTAGATGCGGCACAGAGGCTATTATTCTTTAAAATACCCCCTGAAAATTGGACGCTTCTGAAGATGTATTTAATATTGGCAAATCGTTGTCCACGAAATGTCAAAGGTATTAATGGACAGAACATCAACGTGGGAAATATCCCACTTGAAGATAACGCAAAAGAAGTAGCAACAAGGGAACTGTATGGGACTGATGACGGGGGCTTTCAACGTAGCAACGGCATTCTTCTTTATCAAGAAGATGGCGACCCCTTTCGAAAAGACTGACGCTTACAAGCTCGGTATTATCGACAAGAAGGGTAGAGTGCTCAAGAAGATGTCCGAACTCACCGATGAGAAGGAAAAGAGGGCATACACTCTCCTTGACAGAGTAATTTGGAACATCAAGAAAATGATGTCCTTTATTCCAGGCGGAGGTTCGATGCTCGCAGGAGTCGCCGCCGCTACTGCTCTTTTGATGAAGGAATCACACGAGACTCTTGACGAAGACCCAAAGTATCTCAAGGAGTCTTTCGAACATTATCAGGCGGTAGACCATCTACCAGACTGGTTGACAGAACAAGTTTTAAAAGAAATATACGAGGCGGCAATGAACCCTAAAACAGATGAGAAATTACTCCAGAAAATTTCTGATATGTGGGAGAAGTCTAGGATGGACCCACGCAGATTTAAACAAATGTTAAAGCGTGAGCGAATAGACGACAAGACTTTAAACAAAGCTAACCTTATGTCATTTGTCCACTCTCTTACTGGAGAAGAAGAAGTGGAAGTTACCGAAGATGCACCAACAAATGCAGTAGGGACTGGAGCCATTAAAGGGACTGACCAGTTTCCACCTTTCAAAAGGAAGAAAGACATGAAAACAGAAGCAGTAGACAACTCTTTAAATCTTCTGTTTGAGAGTGAAGAATATTCTCAAATGGCTTTTGACGAAGTTAACGACTTTTGTACTAACTTTGGTCTGAAAGTTGAAGAGTTCACAGAAGACGAATATATTCATCTCGTAGATTGTCTTGATACTTTCGCGAGGAATATGATATCCGAAACTCTGACATTGACAGAGACAACTATCATGACCGAAGGGGAAGTTCACGAAATAGAAGAAGGGAAAGAACGAGAAATATCCCACGCCGAGTATCACAAACATGGTGCTGGTAAAGGTGGGAAACAATGGTCATCTGGACAAGGAAAACAGAAGAAGTATTGGACTCATCGACCAGAAGAAGTAGAAGAAGAGGAACAGGTCGAAGAAGGTAAAGGAGCTGACTACGAAATATACCATCCAACAATGGCAGATGCTCTGACTCATGCTATCAACCATGCGTTCAAGAAACACAACTTTGAAGTCGACGCAGAAGAATGGTTCCAGAAAGTAAACATGGGACCAAAGAAACCATCCAAGGGTAAGACGAACTCATACTCAATTGGAGGATATAACGCTAAGACTGGTAAACCAGAGAGAAAGAGACTACACGCACAAGTATACGGAATGGACTCTGGTAAGTTTGAGCTGAACTATTATTGCGAAGACAGAACTCAGGGTGAGGAGATGATAACAGAAGGAACATGGGCGTTACCTGACTCTCCACAAAAAGTTAAAGAACTAGAGAGACTTTTCACAAAACCTATCCCAGTCAAAGGAGCACCGAAAGTGCTTTACAACCTTACTGGTGACGATGGACTGTTTGACCTTTTTCATCAAGTAGAAAAAGAAGACGGACCTAAAGGGGATGTAAGAGGAGTAGTCAAGGACTTTCTCAAGAAACCAGATGTTCAAAAGTTCATGAAGAAAAATAAGGTCAACCCTAACTTTGTCAATAAACTGAAAGAAGACACAGAAAACTTAGTCGAAGGACAAGGACTTGATAGAGTAAAGATTGACCAGATGCTTAGGAAACAAAGGATACCCGCGGAAGTTATGGGAATGAAGGGTGACGATGTCGTTATTAAGCATAAAAAATACGGAAAGGTTATGTACAACCCAGTCTCAGATATGTTCACTATTCCAAGTAAAGAAGGGAAACCTCTTATGAAAGTTTGGAAGAAGCATACGGGCGAGAACTGGAAAGATGCGGTGCTAGGTAACAGGGTTATCGGTGGCGGAGCACAAAAGATGTTTAACCTTATGAAAGAGGGAGTCGAAGATTCTGGTACTCCTATCTTTGTAGTTTCTCCTGAAGTCTACGACCAATGTAAATGGGGTAGAGAGAAATACCAACGATGGAATAAGATTGTTGGAGAGGGTGCAGGAGAACAAAAAATAATAGAATATGGAAAGAAATTTCCAGACAGACCAATTATTGTGAAAAATAGTAAGACCGAAGCTATGCAGTATTTGAGATTCGGGCAAATGAAGTCATCATTGAAAGAGGGACATTATTATGAGTACATTGGACTGGAACAAACCCCTGAATAATAATGAGGTTCCAAAGGAAGAGGATGATATGGCCGAAGGAGAAATGCAGACGGCTGCGACTAACCCACATACACAGTTAGACGAAATAGCTGACGCTATTGATAGGGGTGTTCCCCCAGATTTAATTGTACATGAAGCTGAGTTGGAAGAGTCAAGAAGGCGAAGACAGTTTGTCGCTCGTTTTACTTTGTCTCTAACTCAGATAGGTATTTTTATTATGATTATTACAATACTATTCTTTTTTCAAATTACAGACGCGTTTCGTGACCTGCTGAACATACTCGTGGGGGGATTCCTCGCGACGTTTACTAAAATTTCAGATTACTGGTTTAAAGCAGACTCAGGAGATGAAGGGAAAGCAAAATGAGAACATATTCAACTTTAAAAGAACTAGAGGAAAACTCTACAGAACTCCCAGAATCGATAGCGAATCATCCTATGTTGACTCCTATGTCGAAACTGGTTAAAGAGTCTCCTGTCGATGACAAAAGGGCACATGATGCAGGTCATCGCGACGAGAAATTGCTAAAAAAGCACCATGAGGAGGGAGGGAAGTCCTCTGTCGAAAAAGACGCCTACCCACAAGATTCCTCAGTTCCACCAGAGGCTAAAGACCTAAAGAGTGTCGACATCAAGAAGAAGACTATACGAGCCGATGAACGGACAATGGATAAAAAGGAAGCTCAAGAAAGGGCTACTGTTAACTATGAGGAACTTCAACTTGAAAACTACAGAGTCTTAGCTCGTAAGGGTATGGGAACTGAAACAAAGAAGGAATGTAAAAAAGGTAGAGGTATTGACTTTTACGAACCAACAAAAGGTGACAAGAGGACTGGTATCATCACAAAGGTTGGACCTAAAGGATACGAGGTTCAGGATGAGAAAGACCGCAAGAAATATAACTTTACTTTCTTTGACCCAAAGAACTACAAAAAGTTAATGCAACAAGAAGTCGAAATGACTGAAGCGAAAGAGACAGGTGGATGGTACGTAAAATATGCTACTTCTAAAAAAGGTCCAATAAGCCAAGTCTACTTTTCAGATAAGACTCAGGCAGAAGGGTTCCTTCAAAAAATTAACAAAATGGGTGCACGTGGAATACTCTCAGACAAAGAAACAAAAGGAGCGATCCCAATGGGTCATCGCTCGGTTCGTCGCCAAGAAGAACTGGAGGCGGTTGAAGAAGTATTTAATGTCGGTAAGATGTCGGATAAGGAACTAAAAGGTTTTATCAATGGTTTTGATATGGATTCCAAAATGGGTGCAGCTGCAGCGATGCAGAGAAAAGCAGCAAAAAAGGAAGCCATGAAACGTAACCTAAAACTGGAAGAACCTGAACTTGATGAAGCTGTTTGGGACTCTGTCGATTGGTCTGCTCTAGCTGATTTAGCTAGGTCTAATCCTAAGAAGTTTAAAAAGAAAACTGACTGGATAGAGTGGGTAAACAAGAACATTAAACCTGACAACCCAGCCGCGAGTCAAAAGGCTTTGAAGGCGTGGGAATCGATGGACTTATCTCAGATTATGGACTTCATTGAGGAACAGTGTAAATGCCAAGAGTTATCGGTAAGAGTAGACGGGCGAACGAGAGCTTTTCGGGAGACCAGAAGTCGTATCGAATCACGACTGGCCAGACTTAAAGAAAAACTAAGACAGGCTACAAAGGAACAGTTCGCTAAATGAGAACCTATCAACTACTCTCAATACGAGAGCGTGAACGAAAAAAGCTATTGGGTGTTTTACACGAAAAACTATCTGCTGACGCGACACAAAAGGACTACATAGATGATTTTTTAGATTCAGATGCACCTCAGTTCAAAGGAAAATCGAAAAAGAAAATCATTGGTATGGCCGTTGCGGCTTACAGAGGGAGAAAAGGTGGCGGATGATAAACTTGTGCCTGGGAGTGAAGTGAGAGAAGCTATTGTAGATGTTGAGGTTGTGAAGGTAAAGGTTGACCATATCGCCAACGCCTTTGATAAACACGTATCTCAGAATATAACAGATTTTAAAGAAGTACATTCTCGTTTGTCTAAACTCAGAGATGAGATAAACGAAGACATAGAGAATACATGGAAAGAAGTCGATAGACTAAATCGGTGGAAGTGGATGTTCACAGGCATCCTACTGACACTCACGTTTGCTATGACAGTCATGCAGACGTACGCAACTTATGTCGGAGCAATCAAATGAAAAGTTTTTTAGAACACACAAAGACTCAGAATGAAGGTATCGGTGATACTCTCAAGAAGGGTGCTGCTAAAGCGGGTGGAGCTATTAAAAAAGCTGTAGTCGGTGATGGTAAGAGTTCAGTAATGGATAGAGTTAAGTCAGGAGCGAAGAAAGTCGTTCAAGCCGTTGGTCGAGAATTCCAAAAAGGAAAAGACCAAGCTAAAGCTGAAAGACAACCTAAACCTGAAGCACCAGCACCAGAAAAGAAAAAGGGTAAACAAGCCCCAGCAGGAATCGCTGAACTAGAACCAACTGAAAACGAAACAGATGAGACTGGTGATGCTTTTGTCAAAAAGTCCAAAGAAGCTAAAATAAAAAAGGATGACGAAAAGGAAGAGGAACAACGTAAACTAGAAGCAGGTTACGCTCCTCTACCAGTTGAACAAAGATGATAGGATGGATTAAATGGGGTATTCAAACCATCATCCTATCGGTTATTTTGACTTTAATAGTCAATTGGGTATTCTAACTTGACAAGAGTTGGAACTGTGATATAATATTTGTATTTAACTAAAAATGTTATATGTAGATGTAGAGTTCGCCCGAAGACTGGGCGTTCAGCTCCGAAACTTCAAGGACAAAGGGAGTAATCTTTTTAACTTCTCTTGTCCTCTCTGTGGTGACTCCAAGAAAAACAAAAGGAAAGCTCGTGCTTACTTCTACCAAAAGAAGGGAGGCTTATTTTTTAAGTGTCACAACTGTGGTAGAGGAACGACACTTGGAAAACTGGTCGGACAAGTCGATTCCGCTTTGGGTGAAGAATATAAAGTGGAGAAGTTCCGACAAGGGTCGCACCAGAACAATCCTGTGGAGAAACCCACTCAGTCAGTCCAGCAGACGGAACTGGCGAAAAAAGTAGAAGATAATTATATTGGACTTAAATCAGTCCATCAACTAACTAATGACCACATCGCGTGGAACCTCTGTGAAAAAAGATTGATCCCTTATCCCCCTAGAAAAGAACTATATTTCGCACCAAGGTTTAAGACATGGGTACAGACCAAGTCAGACAACCCGCGGTACGCAGAATTACAAGATGACCCTAGACTGGTAATACCATTCTATGATGCCAATGGTAGACTCATTGCATGTCAGGGACGGGCATTGATGAAGAGTACCATTCGGTATTTGACAGTCAAGTTTGTTGAGGATGCTCCGAAGGTTTACGGGCTGGAAAGGTGGGAACCATCCAGAAGAACATACGTAGTTGAAGGTCCTCTGGACAGTCTTTTTATCGACAACTGTCTAGCGGTAGCTGGAGCAGACCTTACGGAATTCAATCTACTAAATAAGAAACTTACCACATTGGTGTTCGACAATGAACCCCGCAACCATATAACAGTCAAGAAAATATCCTCAGCAATTGACTCAGGTTGGACAGTATTCATACCCCCAGAACATTTCTCAGGTAAGGACATCAACGAAGCTATTTTAAATGGACATCGTGGTATACAAAATATCATCGATGGAAACTCTTTTGAAGGGGCTATTGCCTCGCTAAAATTATCGCAATGGAAGAAGTGAAATTACACGACCACGGGTTTGTCCGTTTGGTCGACCACATGGGTACAGACGAGTCTATAGAAAACGCGGCTCGGATATCTTATGGTGACGGCACGCGAACTAAGTCAAAAACAGAAGGACTTATTCGATACTTAATGCGTCACCGACATACATCTCCGTTTGAGATGTGTGAAGTTGTCTTTCATCTCAAGTTACCAATATTCGTGATGAGACAACTTGTACGCCATAGGACGGCATCGTTGAACGAATATTCTGGTCGATACTCGGTGATGAGTGACGACTTTTATGTTCCTAGTAGAGAATATCTTAGAAAGCAATCACAAACAAATAATCAGGGTAGGTCTGATGAAGAAGTCGAAAATGTTGGGTTATTACAATACGAATATAACAGAGCCCACGACTCCAGTCATATTGCATATCAGAACCTATTAAGAGAAGACGTTTCTAGAGAAATAGCGCGGGCGGTGCTCCCTGTTTCCAATTATACAGAAGTTGTTTGGAAGAGTGACTTACATAACTTTTTTCATATGGTAGGGTTAAGAAGCGACAAACACGCACAACAAGAAATAAGAGACTACTCTGACGCCATGTATGAAATGGTTAAACCTCTTTATCCAATATCTTGCAAAGCTTTCGAAGATTATGTTCTCAATAGTATAAGTTTTTCTCAAGAGGAATTGAGAATTATAAAAACACAAATTGATGGCAGTTGGACAATGTCGGACTATGACCTGACTGCTCGAGAACAAACAGAATTTTTGGAGAAACTATCATGACTGATGCAATGACTGAGCTTGCACATAAAGAATTTGAAGAACGCGAAGAACCAACAACGAAAACAACACAACCTATAAAGGAGTTACCGACATTTTATCAGCAGTTTATCCACAAAAGTAGATACGCCAGATGGAACTATGATTTACAGCGTAGAGAAGAATGGGGCGAAACTGTAGACAGATATATTAACTTTTTTGATAACCATGTCAGAGAACATTATAAGTACAACTTAACAGACGAAGAGATAAAAGAACTGAGAACCAGTATTGGTGAACTCAAGGTTATGCCGTCTATGAGATGTTTAATGACAGCGGGAGAAGCCTTAGACAAAGAAAACATAGCAGGGTATAACTGTTCATTTGTAGCAGTTGATACTCCAAGGGCTTTCGATGAAATACTCTATGTTCTAATGAACGGAACAGGAGTTGGTTTCTCGGTAGAAACAAAATACACAAATAAGATGCCTGTTATTCATGAGGAGTTTCATCCGACTGATACAACCATCGTAGTAGCTGACTCCAAGTTGGGTTGGGCTAAGGCATTAAAGCAGTTGACTGCATTATTATACAATGGAGAAGTTCCCAGTTGGGATGTTTCCAAGGTACGACCTGCTGGTGCACCACTAAAGACATTCGGTGGCCGAGCTAGTGGACCCGAACCTCTAGTCAATTTGTTCAACTTCTGTGTCTCTAAGTTTAGAACAGCGGCAGGTAGAAAGTTGACATCCCTTGAGTGTCACGACATCGTATGCAAAATCGCAGAGATAGTTGTAGTCGGAGGTGTAAGGCGTTCTGCCTTAATATCTCTATCCGACCTCAACGACAGAGATATGCGATATGCTAAATCTGGAAACTGGTGGGAGAGCGAAGGCCAACGGGCTTTGAGTAATAACTCAGTCAACTATCAAGAGAAGCCTGGCATGGGTTCCTTCATGAAAGAGTGGTTGAGTTTATATGATTCCAAGTCTGGTGAGAGGGGAATCTTTAGTTCTTACGCCTCAAAGAAAACAATAGAAAGGTTAAATGAGAGACATGGAATTCGAATGGATAGACTCGGAGTACGAGGAGGAGTTGGAAGCGGAAATGACAATGGACGAGGAGATGGAACTGGACTTTCTGGAGGAGATGGCGGAGTACCAATTCGAAGGCGCGAGCCAAGAGAGGATTTTGGCACAAATCCGTGCAGTGAGATCATTCTTCGCTCAAGAGAATTCTGCAACCTTTCTGAAGTCGTTGTCCGAAGGGCAGACACTCTTAAATCTCTCAAAACAAAAGTCCGCACTGCGACAATCATTGGAACGCTTCAATCCACTCTTACCAACTTCAAATACCTAACCAAGGAATGGAAAAATAACTGTACTGAAGAAAGACTCCTTGGTGTTTCAATGACAGGTATTATGGATAATACAGTAACCAATGGTTCAGAGGGAAAAGAGAAGCTCTCTAAATGGTTACAACAATTAAGGGAGGTGGCAGTTGAAACTAATGAAGAATGGGCAGATAAACTGGGTATCCAAAGGTCGGCTGCAATCACTTGCGTTAAACCTTCTGGTACTGTATCTCAGTTGGTTGACAGTGCTAGTGGTATACATGCTCGTCATAATCCCTACTATATTCGGACAGTTCGTGCAGACAATAAAGACCCGCTTTGTCAGTTCATGAAGGACAATGACTTTCCTTACGAACCAGACTTTATGAAACCAGACCATACTACTGTATTCTCGTTTCCGATGAAGTCTCCAGACGATGCTGTCATGAGATACGATAGAGATGCCATCGAACAGATGGAACTCTGGAAAATATATCTTGAAGACTGGTGTGAACACAAACCAAGTATAACTGTTTCAGTAAAAGAAAACGAATGGATGAAGGTTGGTTCATGGGTATACGACAATATGGATGATATCTCAGGTATTTCATTTTTACCTTTCTCAGACCATGTCTATGCACAAGCACCTTATCAAGATATTGACGAACAGATTTACAATGAACTTCTAGGTAGGATGCCGAAAAACGTAAATTGGGAAGAAGTTTCCAAATATGAGGCTCAAGACTACACTTCTGGGTCGCAAGAACTCGCATGTTCTTCCGATTCTGGGTGTGAAGTGGTTGATATCTAGAGAAAACAATATTACTAAATACTTTGAGGAAATTTATGGCTAATACACAAGATATGCTTAAGAGTCTGAATAATGACGATATTAACAGTTTTAAAGATCAAATAGAGGCTGATCTTCAAGACCGCATTCGTCAACACGTAGACTTGAAAAAAATAGAGATTGCAAAGAATCTTGTAACTGGGCAACAAGGTACAGAGGAAAACTGAGATAGGAATGGGTAAACTGACTTTCACTGAATTAATGGAAGGTCCAGTCCCAGGCTTTCGGATGACTGGCGGCGGAAGAGGAAAAGCTCCTAAGAGAGTTAAGTTCTTCTTCTGCGGTCCAGGCCGAAAACGAAAGTCGATGGGACCAGGCAAACCACCCAAATGTCTTCCAAAAGGCGTTCCCACTAAGACAGGGAGTGCTAAAATAAAAGACCAATTGGGACGAAGGAAAGCTCAGAAAACTAAGAAGGCGTTAGGACCGGCTTATAAGAAGCGAGTAGCTTTTAAAGCATCTATCGCCCACAAGTTCCGAAAGAAGTTTGGCATCAAAAATGTTGGAAAGTCAGCATGAAACTAATTAAAGAATTTAACGAAAACCTAATCTGTGAAAGCGTAGTGTCGGAATCCGATACAGGCAAAAAAGACTATTTCATAGAAGGGGTTTTTCTGCAGGGAGACATCAAGAATCGTAATGGTCGAGTCTACCCGAAGCCCGTACTCCAGAAGGAAGTTAAACGCTACACGAAGGAGTATGTGAATAGTAATAGAGCTTTTGGTGAATTGGGTCATCCCGATTCTCCTACAGTAAACCTTGATCGTGCATCCCACATGATTAAAGAACTTAACGAAGATGGTTCCAATTATATTGGTAGGGCTAAAATTATGAGTACACCAATGGGAGAAATCGTGAAGAACCTTATTGATGAGGGAGCCAAGTTAGGAGTAAGTTCGAGAGGTATGGGCTCGTTGAAACCAAATAGTAGTGGAGTAAACGAAGTCCAAAAAGATTTCATGTTAGCTACCGCTGCCGACATTGTAGCAGACCCATCCGCTCCAGATGCTTTCGTAGAAGGTATTATGGAAGGTGTGGAATGGATTTGGGACAATGGTCTTTTGAAAAAGGTCGACCTTGAATTTGCAAGAGACCAAATAAACTCTGTTGCCGCCACGAAATCTAGTGTGCTCGCGGAAGAAAGACAACAAGCTTGGATTTCCAAGTTTGATATCTTCGCTTCTAGTTTGCGGTAACCCTAAATAGATAACAGGACACTTTCATATACTAAAGGATTCTAATGACAGAAAAAGAAATGTTAGAACAAATTCTTGAGGAAGAAGGAACGAAAGTGCAGACGCCTGGTCAATCGGGGAAAGCCGAAGACATGGGCGGAGAAGACGGACAATCCAAAGCTCTCAGTCTAAAGACTGCGGGTAAGGGCGCCGCTAAAGCTAAAAAAGCATCTGCCGAACCTTCCGCTACCAAGATAAAAGAACCATCTGACTCTAGTGAGATGATGTACCAAGACGAAGTCGAAAAAGTCGCAGAGGGCGAATTACCCCCTGCCCTCGCCAAGGCCAACGCCGAAAAAGCGAAGGGTAAAGACGATGATGACGATGAGCAAGAAGAGGTACAACCAAACCCACGCACAAAGCTTGGGATGCTCAAACAGGTCCAAGACCGACTAGGGGCGATGAAAAAGACAGAAGTTGAAGAAGTTCTCTCTGGTATGAAAACCAAAGAGGCCGAAGAACAACAAATCGCTTCTGAAGCCAAAAAGGCCGAAGAGGAAGAACCAGAAGAAGAAGAGGAAGTTCAAGCTAAGCCAGCAAGCGTCAAAGTTGACAAGCTGAAAGCTGAAGACCTTAATCTCGACCTGAGTTCACAAACACAAGAATTGTTTGAAGGACAAGAACTTGATGAGGAGTTCAAACAACGAGCTTCAGTTATCTTTGAGACTGTAGTCAGTAAAGCAATTCTGGAACAAGTCAACGAAAGACTTGAGACTTTGGAAGAGGTTGCCGCTGTTGAAATAGCAGAGGGAATCGCAGAGGCCGAGGTTTCGATGGCTGAGAAAATCGATGACTACTTGACCTACGTTGCAGAAGAATTCTGTAAAGAGAATGAACTCGCAATCGAGAGAGGTATTCGTGCCGAACTCGCTGAGAACTTCATTACTGGACTCAAGTCACTTTTTGAAAAACATTACGTAGATGTGCCCGAAGAGAAAGTTGACATTGTAGAACAGTTATTTTCTAAGGTCGAGTCTCTAGAAGAGAAGCTCAATGTTGAAATGCAAACGAACATTGAAGCCCTCAAAGAAATGAAGAACTTCAAAAAAGTTGAGGCAATAGCCGAAGCTTGTGAAGGTCTTACTTCCGTAGAAACGGACAAAATGTGTGAACTGGCTGAGGCCGTTCAATACGAAGACCACAGTGAGTTTGTCACCAAATTAAACACTCTCCGTGAGTCATATTTTAACACAAGAGAAACATCTGGGATTGAGGAAACACGACAGACGTTGACCGAAGCAGTCACAAATACTGAAGAGGAATCAACTGATGCAGACCCCACAATGGACAGATACACTCAAGCGATACGCAGAGTACAGCGTATTGTAACTTAACCAAGACAGGAGCAACTATGTATCTTTCGGAACAACTCCAGAAGAAGTGGGGACCAGTCCTTGAGCATCAGGATTTACCTGAAATCAAAGACCCCTACAAGAAGGCTGTTACAGCCATTCTTTTGGAAAACCAAGAGAACGCACTGCGAGAGCAATTTGTCTCTGAGCATTCCATGTTTCTGTCAGAGGCCGCACCAACAAACGCGATGAGCGGTGCTAACGGATTAGGTGGTTTTTCTGGTGCTTCAGTAGGAACTGGAGACCAGGCCATTCAATTCGTTGACCCAGTGCTTATTAGCCTGGTCAGGCGAGCAATGCCTAACCTTATCGCATATGACATTTGTGGTGTCCAACCTATGACAGGACCAACAGGACTCATTTTCGCAATGCGTGCACGTTATGACAGTCAGTCTGGAACAGAGACTTTCTATAACGAACCAAACACTTTCCATTCTGGACAAAACACATCAGATGGTTCCGCCATCACTTCAGCCCAGTCCGCTATTCTCGGACAGGGAACTGGTTCCCCACTCGACCTAGCCCTTAGTGGTCAAGGTGGAGGTGCTTCCGTTCTGGAAGGTGAATCAGCAGGAGATGGTTCAGCTCGTGCAAACGCATCGACTGGATTAGGAACTCAAGCTGGTCAAATTGCCGAGATGGCATTCAGTATCGAGCGTATGTCCGTAGAGGCAAAAACTCGTGCACTGAAAGGTGAGTATTCAATGGAATTGGCTCAAGACCTCCGTGCAGTTCACGGACTTGACGCTGAGACCGAACTCGCTAACATTCTTTCGACTGAGATTCTAGCTGAAATCAATAGAGAGATTGTAAGAACAGTTTACACCATCGCCAAAGCAGGTGGAGCTAATAATGCAGCTGCTGGAACGCTTGACCTGTCCGCAGGTTCAGCAGACCACGATGGAAGATGGTCCGTAGAACGATTTAAGTCCCTCATGTTCCAAATGGAAATTGAGGCGAACGAAGTCGCTAAGGGAACACGTCGCGGTAAGGGTAACATTATCATCACTTCAGCAGATGTTGCGTCAGCCCTTCAAATGGCAGGAGTTCTCGATTACGGAACAATCCTCAACGGAATGAATTCCCTCAATGTCGATGACACAGGAAATACATTCGCTGGTGTCCTCAATGGACGCTTCAAAGTATATGTTGACCCATATGCAGGTAACTTCACCGCTGGTTCTGACAACGGAATGCATTATTTCGTAGTTGGATACAAAGGTTCAAGTGCCTACGACGCAGGACTTTTCTATTGTCCTTACGTTCCACTGCAGATGGTTCGTGCTATCGGTGAAAACACCTTCCAACCAAAAATTGGTTTCAAGACTCGCTACGGCGTAGTTGAGAATCCATTCAGTCAAGGTGCGACTGTTGGAGCTGGTGCCGTAACTGCTAACGCCAACGAATACTACAGAGGTGTCGCAGTCAAAGGACTGTTAGGATAATCTAATTTTAATTAGAGGCATTCACAGGGAGGGGGCTCGTCCTCCTCCCTTTTTTTAATTTAGACAGGTGATTTGTACACGATGAAATGGAACAGAATGGCAATGAAAGACTTGTACGCAGACTCAGCAAACGCATATCAAAAATTTCAATCATCGGGTTTATATTTGTTTTTGTTACCCTGTGTTCTAGTTGTTCTAGTTTTCACGATTGCACTTACTCCGTTCAGGGTGATAGACCGCGATGCAAATCGTGTGATGCACGCACAGGATGCGGGTCGAGATGCACGGAATTCAACTCCTTCTTTGACTCCCCCTACAAGTGGCACCCAAAAGGAAAGTTCGCCTGTAGAAGCTGGGGATGGTACTTTGGAGAATGATGTCAATACAGACTAGCCCCGCCACTACAACCGAAAATCATAACTTTTTACAGAATGTATCGTTTGAGTTTGGGATAGGTCGTTTTCCTAATATGAACTTCTTTATCCAGTCTGTTACTATGCCAGGCATTGACCTTGGACAGTCACAGATAGCTACTGGAACAGTACCCTACAAATTCTACTCAGAAATTATCGACTTCCAACCCCTCACAGTTACCTTCGCTATTGACGAAGATATGAAGAACTATATAGAGATATGGTCTTGGATGACAACTGTCGCAGGTGTTTGTCGAGAACCAGAGAAAGTCGAAGACCCTATCACAGGGAAGACAACCTCTGATATGATACTGATAATAAATACTTCTCATAGAAACTCAAACATCAAGTGTGTGTTTCGTGACGCATTTCCCTCATCTCTCGACCCTGTTACATTCGACTATAGGTCAGCAGGTATCGACTACCAAATAGCAACTTGTACTTTCGCATACAACCATTACTCAATAGACCAAATAAATAAATCTTGAACTACCTTGAAGAGTGGGAAAAGGACGCACGTATTAGTGATGACCTTACTCTTGAGTCCTTACGAATCCCACAACTACACTCAAAATGGATGAAGTTTCTCATGCGTGAGAAATCCGAACTGGTCATCATCAACCGAGCCTATTCCAAAATGAAAAGGATGCGATGGGAATACTACAATGGAACCATCGACCACGAAGTCCTTAAACAAATGGACTGGGAACCTTTCCTACAAAAAATACTCAAACCAGACCTACCAATGTGGTTAGACTCTGATAATATCCTTGGAGAAATTAAAGACGGAAGAACTACCAAAGAGCACACTATATCATTAATAGAACAGGTAATAAAAAATATTGTTGAACGACAATGGACTATAAAAAATGCCATAGAATGGAGGAAATTTGAATTGGGTGCATAATCCTATTTTTCAGACCTTATTTGGTCTTATTGTTTTTTATATCGGTCTCAAGATGTTCTCAGGCGGAATGAAGTCAATGGGAAATATCGACCACCTACAATGGTTCCTTGGTAACCCTATCTATATGTTTATCGGAGGAATCGTGATGACCCTACTCTGGCAGTCATCTTCACTCAGTACCACCGCTATTATTGGTTTAGTCGCAGGTGGGGCTCTCCCTCTCCCAAGTGCAATCGCTGCAGTTCTAGGTGCAAATTTAGGCACGACTGGGACCATTTGGTTGGCGGGTCTCCTCGTTTCCGATGGTTTCCCAAAAGGAGATACTCTTAGAATAGCGATGGCTCATACTGGAGCAAACCTTTTGATGGCTTTTGCGTTGTTACCTTGGGTAGGACATATCGCAAAATACCTCTCTCGCTTCTAAATAACGTGTACAATAAAAATTTGAATGAAAGGAAAACATGAGCAGAAGTGAAATTAAAGACTGGATTGTAATGTCTCTTGCATTTGGCACGATATTATTACTTTTCGTCATAACATTAGGTGACTTTTGGGTTGCTATGGAAACACAAAGGGAAGTAAGTAAAGATGTAATCAACTTACTCTCTATGTCAATTACTGGTATCGTTGGTATCATTGCTGGTTACATTTCTGGTAAGAATGCAGGCGACCAAGCGAAACAACAACAAGACGCTCAAATGGGAGTTAAGTAATGTACGGACCACCGAAAGATGGACCCCAAATGAAGGGGAAGAATCTAGCAGAAGTATTGATGTTTCAATGGGATTGGAACAGACTTATTCGTGATGCGTATAATGGTAATGGAATGGATGGCGGAGAACTTAACCAAGTTTGGAGGTCATTCAGTAAAATGAACTTAGCCTACGATGGTTTAGACCAAGTTCAAGCAGAACTAGACTCATTCTCATACGAAGACTGGAGAGCAGTCTGTGAATGGGCGGAAGAAGAACATGGCGATATGTTTGACGGCAGAGACCCTGCTGAGTTCATCATGGATGCCGTAGAACAGTTTGTATTAAGTGCGAGAAACCAAGGGTTGTTTGATGGAGAGATTGAGTGGGAACCACCACCTGAACCTCCACCGCCTCCCCCTCCTCCAAGTGCATGGTTTGACAAACCTATAACAGAAGTAGGTGACCCAGGCGATGAAAATACAAGTGATGTAAATGTTAGTTTCTGGAGTCCTGGCAAAGTAAGACAGGTATTAATACCACACGAAATGGGAATGTTGATGATTTGGTGCGATGACTCAATGGGTAAAGTACCTCACGCTCCATCTCAGAAGGCAGGAAAGATTTGGTGTTCAGTAGTCGTGCCTCTTCCAGATGGTTCATACAAACCAGCAGGAAAACATATTGAAATACCTTCACTTGGTCTTTTGGTAGGTGCAGATAAAGACGATGATGGAAACATCTATGTCGTTACAGCACTGAGCGAGGACAGAAGATTCGTTACTACTCCTAAGAAGTTTCAGCACATGAACAACCAACTCATGATACACAAACTCGACAAGGGTGGAAACATTGTTCGTTCACAAGATATCGTTGAAGCAATCAAACCAAGATGGGGAGCAGCTTTCTGTAACATCACCGACAATGGAAATGGTGATGTTCTTTACGCAGATGGAAAAGTCTGTGTAGGTTTTACCTATTATGGAAACGTTGCACGAGATGGTAAACGACATATGCTCAGTATTTTTGTCACTCTTGATGCTGGAAACCTTGGGTGTCATGGTCGACCAAAGTTAGGTCCATCGCACTCTTTCAGTACAAGACTTGCATATCACAATGGAGAGTTCTACTACAACGACTTGGGCGATGCAGGTATGAGAGGCCCACTGATGGGTAACGCTCATCGTGAGATTCATGTCAAAGGTCCAAAGCGAGAGTGGAATGGGAAAATGTACAGCACTTACAAGTACAAAAGAACCATGAATGTTTGGGACGCCAAAGGTGGTTGTGACCAAGCATACGAAAGTACACTCCGTTGGAAAGCATCTCAGGGTGATGAGGCTTCCAAAAAAGGTTTGGAGTTGGTAACAGCAGGTTATGCTTACCAAGATACTCATTCCACTTCTGGTAATATGGTAGTGGGCGAGGAAAGTTTTGTCGTAGTATTTTCTGCAGATAGAACTCCATCATACGTTGTTCCTAGAAGATGGAACTCCGCTTGTGCTCCTCAGAACATAGGACTTGTAAACGTAAAGCTTGATGTTATGGATGGAGGATATTTCCAGTACGAAGATACAGAGGAAAGACCTTGGATTATTCAGGATAGAAATCCAAACATCTCAGTATCAGAACAGCAGATGTTTAACTGCCGACCACCTATTAAGTCTTGGACGGCAAAAAATCCTTGTGTTTTCCTTACTGACCATACAGATATAGAAGTTGGTTCCGCTGCACATCCAAGGATTGTGAGAATCGGAGATGACTACGTGGTTATCTGGATGGAGTCTAAGTTTGACCAGAGTAAGAAAATAGATTCAGAGTTGTCAGGTTGCCGACTAGGTATGAAGGCTCTGGTTTGTGATGAGTTTGGAAACATCAGAAAACCTGCTCAAATAATACAAGACCCGAATATGGAACAACAACCCTTATTCGACATTGGAAACCTTGCTACCTCTCATGATGGTAAGGTTGTCTGGGCACATCCTGGCCCTGCATATACTGAGTTAAGTGGAAAGATTATGATTCATTCTCTTGACCTTGACTTAAACTTGAAATCTTCTATTTTGGAATAACTATGTCTGAAGGTATTAAAGAAACCAAAGAGGTTCTAAGGTTCGTTTTGTCGTTCATTAGGGCTCTTAAAACTACTTATGAAGATGGCGAATTTGATTGGTATGACGCCAAGAACTTCATCGAACCAATAAAATCTCTGGGAGACGCAATAGATAATATTGACCAAGTCCTACCAGAGATAACTGATATTGATGAAGAAGAATACGAAGAACTTCTATCGTGGATGAAGGAAGAATTTCCTGAAATCATTGACGAAGAGGTCGAGTATGTTCTTGACGAAGCCCTTGTCGCAGGTAAGACAATACTAACACTAACAGGGAGTTTGTCATCCTAAATATGGGATGAGTTACCGACCGCCATTGAATATAGAGTTTTTAAATCATGCATACATCAAGGTGACTTGTGACGATAACGGCTTTCTGAAGTCGTTAGCTGACTATTTCACCTTTGATGTTCCCAATGCGAAGTTCATGCCCCAATACCGAAGAGGTGGCTGGGATGGGAAAGTCCGCTTATTTGACTGGCGTAAGAAGATACTTTACGCAGGTCTACTCCCCTACGTACAAAAGTTTTGTGAAGACCGAAAAGTCTTGACATCAATATCGGATGTTGATAGTGAAAAATTGACACTACCATCTGTTCGACCGCAAGAAATTGCTGAATGGTTAGGCATGCAGTCTCTTCCGTTCAGTCCCAAATATTATCAAACCTTTGGATTACATTATGCAACCCAAAACCCAAGAGCAGTTATCATTAGCCCTACTGGGAGTGGGAAGTCATTTCTCATCTACCTCATGTCAGAATGGTTCGATGTTAAGACCCTCATTGTTGTCCCTACTATCTCACTCGTTACCCAGATGTCTAAGGACATTTTGTCGTATGGATGGGCGGGAGGAGTCCATAGGATAAGTGCAGGTGCGGCGAAGATGTCAGACTGTCAGATATTCGTTTCTACTTGGCAAAGCATTTACAAAGAAAGAAAAGAATGGTTCAACCAGTTTCAAATGATAATGGTTGACGAATGTCACTTGGCTACTTCCCAGAGTTTAAAGGGAATAATGACCAAGGCTACAGATGTTAAACTGAGATATGGTTTGAGTGGAACTATTCAAGATGCTAAGACCAACCGACTAGAGTTGGAAGGTTTGTTTGGAAAGATAAAGAGACTCACGACTTCATCCCAGTTGATGAAAGAAGGAACTCTTGCTGAACTGTATATCAAGACTGTAGTTTTAACCTACCCAGTTGACCAAGCTATGGTAGTTAAGGACTACAACTATAAAGAAGAGATAGACTTTCTCTGTAGAAATGCGAATAGGACGAAGTTCATTCGTAACCTAGCTCTGGACCAAGAAGGTATCACTCTGATACTTTTCCAGTTCGTAGAAAACCACGGAGAGTTGTTACTGAAGTCTATCAAAGAGAGTAACGAAACAAAGACTATTTTCTATGTTCATGGCGGAGTAGCGGCCGAGGACAGAGAGGCAGTCAGACTCATTTGTGAAAGGAATGAGAATGCTATCATTGTGGCGAGCATGGGAACTTTTAGCACAGGAATCAACATTCCTAAGATCAAACAAGTTATCTTCGCCCATCCCTCAAAGAGTAAGATACGAACCTTACAAAGTATCGGAAGAGGACTCCGAAAAGCAAAAGGAAAAACTAATGTAGTCCTGTTCGATATCGTAGATGACTTGAGGTTTAAAAAGAAGAAGAATTACACTTACAAACATTTTGAAGAACGACTGGCCTTTTATGGAGCCGAGGAGTTTAAGACAACAATCGCGAGAGTACCAATATCATGAAACCTACACCTAAGTATGTAAGACTAATTGACGGACTTGAACTAATGAGTCATGTCGTAATAGATAAAAGTAAACCGCAGTTTTTATTCTTATTGCAACCACACCAGTTGGTTCATATGGATAATGCAGTAAACGAGAAGAATGAACTCAGAGGAAGAGTGGGACTACAAGCGTGGCCTCATTTTTCGCCAAACGAACAAGTACCTGTCCGATTAGAAACAGTTGCGGTCGTGACGGAACTATCAAGTGAGTTTGCTGAGTTCTACTTCTCCGCAGTCAATAAACCTACAGTCACCGAAATAGAGGATGTGAAGAAACCTGTCCATCCAGGCGACCCAGACAGAGAGGAGAAACCAGATGCATTTAAAGACTTTGTAATAGATTTCACTAAGTTAAATTAACTTGACAGAACAGTAAAGTCTGTTATAATGGTTACTTATCTTATTAACTCCAAGAGGAATACCCTATGCCGAAATTCGTGGACAACGAGCGTTTCTACAATGAACTATCAGAGTGGAAAACTCAGTATGTCAAAAATAAAGAGGCTGGAGTCGAGCCAGAAAAACCAGAAATACCAGAGTATGTTGGTGAAGCCATCTATCTCATAGCGTCTCGATTCGCAACCAAAGCAAAATGGAAGAACCCATATACCGATGATATGATTGGTGATGGGATAGAAGAATGCATACGATACTTAGACAAATTTGATGTTACCAAATCCAAAAACCCCTTCTCCTACTTTACCCAAGTAGTCTACTACGCCTTCCTCAGGCGAATAGGGAAAGAGAAAAAGAACCTTTACGTTAGATACAAATTACTGGAGAAAGCCGCAGTTGATGACTTCATGGAAAAGTCAGAGAACGACACGGCAACCTACGGACAATCCGAAGACCTTTACGATAGATTCCAGATAACTAACTTCATAGAATACTATGAGAACAACGTAAAGAGAAAACCCAGAACCAAAAAAGAGAAATCAGAAAGTACAGTTGAGGACTTTGTAGAATGAAAATAGCGTTAATTACTGATACGCATTTCGGAGTTCGAAACGACAATTTGATGTTTGCAGAGTACCAGAAGAAGTTCTTCATGGAAGACTTCTGGCCTGTAGTCAAAGAACAATGTGATGCTATCATTCACTTAGGGGATACTTTCGATAGACGAAAGTTTATTAATTACAACTCTTTACATCTCGCCAAGGAAATGTTCTTCAACCCATCGACAACCTTTGATGGTGAAGTTCATATGATAATCGGGAACCATGACACTTATTACAAGAGAAAGAATAATGTCAATGCTCCAGACTTGTTACTGAGTGACTACCCTATCAAGACCTATCAGTTAATAACCTCAGAGTTGAAACTCGGTGGTGTAAACTTTCTGATGGTTCCTTGGATAGCGAAAGACCATGAGCGAGATGCTTTAGAGATAATAGCTAACTCGAAAGCTGACATAGTTTGTGGTCATCTTGAACTGAATGGTTTTGAGATGCACGCAGGGATTGTTTGTCAGACTGGAACTCCAACCAAAGTGTTCAAACATTTTGATGAGGTTTGGTCAGGTCACTTCCATCGTAAGAATAGTAAAGGGAACATCACCTATCTTGGAAATGCATACCAGCTTACATGGGCTGACTATGGTGACGAAAGAGGTTTTCATATCTTTGATACTGAAACAAGGACTAAGACCTTCTACAAGAACAACCAAGAGATGTTCGTCAAACTTATGTATGACGAAGATAAGATACCAGAGATTCTACCTAACTCTTTAACCGACAAGATGGTTAAAGTATTTGTAACTAACAAAAAGAATCCATTTTTATTTGATACTTTTATAACGGACATTGAAGTTCAGAACCCACTTGACATTTCTATTCTGGAAGACTTTTCAGAACTGGAAGTGGGTGAGATGCAGATAGAGACAAAAGACACTCTGTCCATTCTTACTCAGTATGTGGACCAATTAGAATACCAACGTCCAGAAGACTTGAAACTACTGATGAGTAACCTATACTCTGAAGCCTCGCAACTAAGGGATTTCGTTTGATAGAATTTAAGAAGGTAAGATACAAGAACTTACTGTCGACTGGAAACCAATTTAATGAGTTTATTTTAGACAGTCATCCTACAACATTAATAACAGGAGACAATGGGGCTGGTAAGTCCACAATGCTTGATGCGATATGTTGGGGTTTATATGGAAAAGCATTCCGTAACATATCGAAGAGTCAAATAGTCAACTCTCTAAACAAACGAGACTGTGTCGTTGAAATAGAGTTTATTATTGGAACGAGAGAATACAAGGTGGTTAGAGGTATTGGACCTAACCAGTTTGAGATATGGTGTGATGGGAAACTACAACCCAAACCTGCCGCCGCTTCAGACTACCAGAAGAACTTAGAACAGAACATTCTCAAGATGAGGATAAACTCGTTTCGACAAGTTGTCTGTCTGGGCTCTGCTTCTCATACTCCTTTTATGTTATTGGGAACTGGAGAAAGAAGAAAGATAGTCGAGGACTTACTCGACATCGAGATTTTCTCTTTGATGAATGATGTACTGGGAACCAAGAGGTCAGACAATAAGACTGACCTTGTTGACTCCAGACATGAACTAGACTTGGTGACCCAGTCTATTCAAATCAAAGAAGGGCACATCAAGAAGTTGAAGGGCTCGATGAAAGAGAAAATAAAACTGGAGAAGGACAACCTACTCAAGGAGACTCAACATCTTGAACAGACCAGAGAACAACAAGAAGACCTCACTGCGGAACTGACTGGTTTTAATTCCTCCAAGAGGAATGACGAACTAGACTCCTTCAACGATTTAATATATCAACTCAAAAATAATGCTAGTAAATATAAACAGGAATATGACTTTTTTGAAAAACATACTGAATGTCCAACGTGTACCCAAAACCTCCCCGATGAAATACGAAACTCTAAGAAGACTGATGCAGAGCAAAAACGAGAGGAATGTGACCACGCCATCACAGAACTGGGAACAAAGCAGTCTACCATCCAAACTGTTCTTGACAGGTGTGCTGAGCTTAGCGACAAAATCAAAAAGAAAATTTCTGAGATAGACCAGTCGAAGAAACTTATTGTATTGTACAGTCAACGCATTGAAGAGATACAATCTGAAGTTGAAGAGATGGATACTGAGGAGTTGGACAAGGAGAAAAAGAAACTGTTCATCTTACAGAAGGAGATGGAAGCTCTTATTCTTGTCAAAGACCTCTATGATGTAGCGTACAAACTATTGAGAGATGATGGGATAAAAGCCCAGATAATCAAGCAGTATGTTCCTATCATTAACCATACAGCAAATGTTTATTTACAGAGAATGGGACTACCGATTCGATTTGAATTGGACGAATCATTCAAGGAAATTGTTAGGTCTAGATATCAAGATGAGTTTAAATACGAGAACTTCTCTATGGGAGAAAGACAGCGTATTGACCTAGCTTTGTTATTAACATGGAGAGCTATCGCAAAGTCTCGCGGTTCTGTATCAACCAATCTACTCATCCTAGACGAGACTTTCGATTCCTCATTAGACGCTTCTGGAACAGAGGAACTTATTAAAATTATTTACGATTTGACTGGGACAAACATTTTCATCATCTCGCACAAAGGCGAGATATTGGCAGATAAGTTCTCACGAACTATCAATGTCAAGAAACAAGGGAACTTCTCAATATTGAGTGTAGAATGAAGTTTTTCAATGGAAACTGTCTGGATGTCATGAAAGACTTTCCAGACAATAGTATTGATACTGTTATTTGCGACCCGCCTTATGGGACAACGGAATGTAAATGGGACTCAATAATTCCGCTTGACAAAATGTGGGAAGAGTTGTATCGTGTAGCTAAGGATACAGCACCGATAGTCTTGTGTTGTCAACAACCATTCACCTCACAACTCGTAATGTCCAATGTAAAGGACTACTCTCATAACTGGGTTTGGGACAAAGGATATTCAACCAACGTTGGCAACTGTAACAAGATGCCGATGAAAGGGTTTGAGGATGTACTTGTCTTCTGGAGAAAGAGAGGAACATACAATCCTCAAGGTCTGATAAAGTTGGATAAACCCAAAATCAAAAAGAGGGACGCAGGAGAGATGGGTCCAACTTGGGGTGATACTGAAACGCACAACTCCATGACAGGGAAAGAATATGTGTCTGAGTACACGAACTATCCCAACGGCATCATCCGAACCAAGAGAGAGTTTGGAGACCATCCGACTGCGAAAGCAGTTTCCTTAATGGAATATTTGGTCTTGACTTATTCAAACGAGGATGATATAGTGTTAGACTTCACGATGGGTTCAGGAACTACTGGACTCGCTTGTAAGATGAACAAGAGAGACTTCTGGGGAATAGAGATGAACAACGAGTTCTACCAGATAGCCAAGACTCGTATTGAAAACTATAATGACGCTTTAGTTCAACTTTTAACTTGACAAACATGATTCTTCATTGTATAATAACACTAAATAATGAACATAGAAACCTTTATGGGATGGAATGATATGCAAAGTTTTGTAGAATATCAGAGCCAAGTCGATAAGTTATTGACGCTGACAGAGAAGCGTGACATAAGAGACCAGATAAAAACTCTTATTGACCGAATGCCAG
>Ga0115011_10000324_pt1 | contig 40963 bp, 24 predicted proteins | sample TroAtlMetagenome_2_FD_88705 | JGI IMG/M metagenome (GOLD analysis project Ga0115011, IMG submission 88705) | Marine eukaryotic phytoplankton communities from Atlantic Ocean - Tropical Atlantic ANT8 Metagenome | ecosystem: Environmental > Aquatic > Marine > Oceanic | place: Tropical Atlantic... | reverse complement strand
TCAATCGCATCTGACTCAACAAACAGCTTCGAAAAGCCACCTGCAAGATCATATTGTCCGCCAGTACCTAAGGAACCACTCTGGACTCCCTTTCCTGCTGGGTTGCTGTACAGAGACTCTCCAGCCATATCGCCTGATCCGGCTGTACCATAGGTATAGTCAAGATAGAATAAGAGGCCGGATGGAAGGCTCATTGGTTGGATGCTAACAAGATCATTAGCGATAAGCCCACCGAATACTCGGCGAACGATTGGGAAAGCAACATTTGAGAAACCACGTACGCGGCCTCCGTCGCCCATAGAACCATCACCAATAGTGCTGGCCTCTTTAAGGACCTGTGCTGCCTGATTTTCTAACATACATGCCATGTTCTCGCGGTGTACACCATCGAGTCCACGAAGAAGCCCTGTGCGGCTCCACTTTTCAACTAACCGGCGGTTTTGAGTGCCGAGATGACGTGCTCTAATGCCTTCAGTCAGTTGTTCTAAACTAAAAGTCTTTGACATTTTGTAATCTCCTTATTGATTTAATATCGTTGTGTCAAAAGGTTGTGTTCTCAACAACAAATTATTTATTATTGTTAAGTCCAGCAAGTACTGCCCAACGATCTGCCTCAACACCACTCTTGGCCCCTGCAGGCCGGGTTGATTTGGAAGATGAGCCACCGCGCAATGCGCGACTCTCTGTAAGGCTACGGTTTTTGGCCGTTCCCTTATTGAGAGAAGCAGTGAGGCTCTGGTATAGCAACTTGGCTTCCCTGAGTGTCTTAGCCTTATCGAGGCCTTCAACAATCGCACGTTGTTGCTTAGGTGTAACATTGCGATTTTGCATAAGCTTGTTTGCATACAATAATTTTGCATTAAACAAGTTCATTTCAGTTAGCTGCGTGCGGAGGGATCCAACCGCTTTCTTATACTCAGTTAACTGGTGAGTGAGTGCTCGATTCTTACGGCTCTCATTTACTCTAGAATTTCTTGCGCGACGTGCTCTACGGCGACGGAAGCTCTCAGGCATTGCGTCTCCACCAGCAGGTCGTCCGCCAGCATCTGGACTTGGTGCATCACCAAGCTCATCAGCTAGTGCATTTAATAGTGCGTCTTCATCAACATCAACAAAAGAATCACCTTCTTCGTCACCGTCGCCAAAGTTATCAAGAACAGCAGCGTCTACACCTTCTGCTTCCCTAATTCTCTGTCGTCGCATGCGTTGTAATTCTCTGCGTAACATTGTTTCGCTAATTTCTACAATTTCATCATCATCTGAAACTGCAACATCAACTGAAATACCGTCTGACTCTAAGGGCATCTCTTCAGCTGCCTCTTCTTCGCCACCAAGGTCGTCAGCAGCTAAATCTTCGCCACCTTCTTCACCCTCAGGGTCTTCAATTGATAACTCGAGGTCGAGGTCACCGAGTAACGCTTCGAGCTCTTCAGCTTCGGCATCGTCAGCTGGCTCCAAGGTCAACTCAGCGTCAACTTCATCGAGTTCCTTCTTCTCTTCTTCTTTCTCTTCAGCCTCGAATAGGTTTAGAACGCTAAAGAGGTCCTTTTTATTATAAGCCATTTGCTTCATCTCCTTAAGTATAGATCGTGCTTGCCTACGAAGGCCGAATTTATCCGACTCTCCTTCAGTAAGTATTGCATCATTATACAAACTGAATGCCTCTCGTAACATCTTAGTGTAAGTACTTCGAATTGCTACTTGATGAGAGGGTTGTAGATTGTTAACATTTAAACGTTCAAAAAGCCGGCTAAGTCTTCTAACGTTCGCTTCAAGACGCTGAATCCTCTTCAGCTTTGTTGATGCCTTTCGCTCATTGCGCAAAAGACTAGTTAGAGCTTCTGCCATCTGGCGACTTAAGAGAATATCATCATCCTCAGCCTCAGAAGTTTCGCCCACATGAAGATCAACACTACCAGTATCAATCTTAACTGAGCCGTCGGCATCAATCTCAACATCCATCCCAGAACCTGCCGGAACATTTACTGAAGGTTGGGAATCCCCTACCATCGTGTCCACAGTATCCTGTATTTCTGAACCTACAGCCGCCATGGCATCTAAATCTAATGTCATTTGTTCAGGTGCTGGTTCCATTGGGATATCCCCAATGCCGTCAGCATCATCTGTAGGTGGCTGCATCGGTAGAGAGTCTAGGGAATCTACGTCTTGATCTTCGACCTCCATATCCTCTTCACTTAAAAGCTCACGCTCAATTAAGGCGCGGATTTTAGGCGTTACAGCATCAATAATTTTATTCTTAGCGTTCTGCTCGGCCATGTCTCTCAACTGCCGGGCTTCTGCTATCGCTTCTTGATATAGGTTTGTTCCCATGCTCATCTCACTTTGAAATGCCAGTTCATAAATATATCGCTGGGTGTAAAAGTTACATACCAGCGTGCATCATTTATTATATGTATTCTCATCGATTCAACAGTTCCACTAACATATCTAAGATTCTTTAATTAATTTTAGGGTTGTTCCAGTCCTAATATTATTTTCAATCTGTAGACGTTTGTTAAATTCATTCTCAAGATTCATTTTTTTCCTCTTCTTGCTCTGCATGTATATCGTCAATAAGCATGCGAATATTGAGCACCGCATCTTCATCAGAGGGTAGTATGTCCTCCAAATTATAGGCTGGCAGGTCATGGTGCCTCATACCGGTTGGAGGAGGGGCCTTCGAGTAACCATGAGTTGTTCCATATGGTAACTCATTATGTCCTCTAGAGGGATAGGAAGAGCCTATGTGGGTATTACCTGCAGTTGAACCACCTAGCGCTACCTGCCTTTTTTTATATAGATCTGGTATTGGTACCATTGTAGATGCAGAAACACTCTCCCCTAAAGAAGAATTGCCGGCAGCAAAATAAAATGGATCATTTTTTTTATTTGACATAAAATCTGTGATGTGGTAACCTAAGTTTGTTTTTGCGACAAAAGAATCTAGGTCATCTAAATCAAGTTGATCATCAGTATCTACGTGTTGATCTGGATCATCATAAGGATAATTGTCATTTTGCAAATAAGGTAGGTGGTACTTTGGTTCAAGTACACCGTACCCTAGACCTTTCCGGTCGTCGTAGTTTGCCTTTACCGCTGTAGTTTTTCTCTTGGAAAGATAATCACTAGACATATTACTGTTTCGGTGTGTATGCACCGACTGACGTTGCGGAAGATTTACCCATTATATATTTCTTGACGGTATGGGCTGACTGTAGTTCAGAAGATCCTTTTGGTTCTAATGCGGAACCAGGCCCTATAAAGGGAGGGCGGGAAGTCTTACTTTCTTGTAGATTTGGAGGAGGATCAGCTTGCTTAGTTGGATCAACACTACCGGCACCTGGACTAACCGGATTCGGCATATGTGATGATCCTGGACCGCCGGCACCTGCGCCGGCTACTTCCTCAGATATTTTTGGGGCACCAGAATAGTCCCGGCTAAAGGAAGAAAAACAGTACCCGTTAGTAACGGTACCATCTAATACTTTAGCTTGAAAATCGGATTGTACACTCGCCCGGGTCATCTGCCCAAGATGGATAGGTGACCCGGGGAATGATTTCTTTAAAGACTCTGTGTTTGATCTGGATAACTCACTTACGTTGCCCAATTTCCCATTTCCACCTTCAGGGGTATCAACAGTATTTTGATTGTGGCTAGGCATGAATATATCCTTTAATCATTAAGATGGTGTAGATTTCCCTAAACCATAGTCACCGAGAGTGTGCGTTGAGATTGCCTCAGAAGATTTCTTAGGACTGAGCTGTGAACCAACTCCTGTGCCCCATGTATCTCCTGCCGTTGAACCATAACCGTCTGGTGCTTCAGGTTGATCAGCAGGATTTTGACTTCCTGGACCAGGTGAAGTTGGATTAGGTACCCATGCGCTAGCAGGTAACCCGCCGCCGCCTGTTTCAACATCGCCAAACTCAGGTGCATCAACATAATCTCTGTTTAGTATACCAAATGTGTGACCGGCATCATTAATCTCACCGTCCAAGCATAGACGCTGGAAGTGAGCCTTAATAGATTCAGCTGTCATTTCAGACGAATGAATAGGAGAGGCTGAGAAGATAGTAGACATTTGCTTACTATCATGGCGACCCTTGTCTTTATTGGTAACTACAGAATTAACTGTAACTTGTTTATGCGTAGGCATGATGAACTCCTTTAGTATTACCCGCGACGTGCGCTACGAACGATACGACCGCGGAGCTTTTTCTTAGCTTCATTTACTTTACGTAACTTAGACTTCAACTTGCCTTCCTCAATTTTGAGTGCGGCCATAATATCAATATCTTTCGCAAGGGTGTCTGCCTCATCGCCGGCTTCAACTTCATCTGCAACAACTTTTGCTACATCATCGATACCAGCATCGATAGGATCAGATTCCTTTAACATTTTTGCTTTTTCTTCTAAAACCAACCGACGTAACATCGATGGGGTAAGTCTTTTAACTCGTCTTGACATTTTCTTAAACTCCTATTCAAAAAATACGAATCAATTATACATATTTCGTTAGACGGATTTTTGACCCGCTCTATCTAAATTCTATAAATTACTTTTTCTCTGGAAATGCTAGGCTAGCCCAGCGGTCTGCTGACTCTCCGAACATACCATCTAAATCCTGAGTTGATTCGTTAACCCGGGAAAGTGAACTTCTGGGGGATTTCTCTGCAGCTATTTGTTCCTGGTATGTTGTCTTGGCAGTGTCTGCAAGAATACTTGACATAACAGAATCGCTTGTCAGGCCGCTAACCGTACGCTCAACGGCGACATCAAATGGATCTGGTTCGACAGATCTTGCTTCGTTAACGACCTTAGTTTTTTTTGATTTTTTTTGTGGAATGACTGCCTCACCGTGGAGAAGCCCTTCTGCGAGTATCTCCATCAAACATTCCTTAACGACACTCTTTAGCTGATTTCTAGAAACCTTCATCAATTATCTCCTATGCCGTAACAGTACCAGGTGTACCGCCAGAAATGCCTTCAATCCCACGTAGATCAAGATTATATGGATGAACAATATTTGTTAATTCAGCGAAGACGCGAACATTTCCGTTGCCGGCAACATAAATTCTTTTGCACTTAACATTCATTTCGATTGTCTCACCAGTACCAAGCGTATAATAATGACCATTGGCCAGTACAGCAGAATCACCGCGGCCCCCATCGGTATGGTCTGCAGTTATCTCAGCCTCAGTTAACGGGTTACCTCTATCTTGAGGTGTTTCATCACCGGCCGTTGCGGCAGGCACTGCTAACGAACAAAAGTATACATAAGCATCATTGGCAACATCAAGGTTTTTTAATGTAACACGCTTTGTGATAAAAGGGAATTCGATTGTGACGTCATCACCTCGAACCATGGCTCCGCTGTCACCAAATGCTTCAGTACCTGCATTACCATTAAAGTGGCCCTCTGCTGGTTGGGCAACTTGAACAAACGGCCGGCCAGCTTGCTGGTATTCAGCAACTGCATTAAGGCCTGGACCAGGATACCGGGTTATTCTTGGTGCCGCATCATCTCTGTCTTTATCATAATATGACATTTTTATTTCTCCCAATCCAATATATCATTAAACAATCTATCAATTCTATCGGTTTTGTTAAAATGTTGACGTAGTTCTTTTTGTGTGACGACCTTGCCTTCTGCCATCATAAATGCCCCAGGCGTCGAAGGTTCTGAAACGAAGTCCCAACAAATAAGTTGAAAGTCGTCTTGGACAACATCATAGTCACCTTCATTTTTGGTTGAACCAACACCCCTGGATGAAATACCTAAAGTGACGCCGGATTCAACTAAGCTTTGAAGGATCTTTCCGCATGGAGTATCTAGCAGCTCGACGTTGCCATAACAAACGTCACCCTCCAGCCAGGCTTCTCTAATTATATGTGAAACGTTCTTAAGTTCAACAACGGAAGAGTCAGGATGATCACATTCCCCCAACGCTCTATTCTCTTTAATAAACTTTTGATAGTTTCTAACTTCTCGTTCTAAAATAGGGAGAGGATAAACGCGTCCATTCTGGTTTAAGGTATTTGCTTTTTGCAAAATACCCTTCATCATAATCTTACCGCCATTCTTTTCTTTTGACTCCTGTATCATTTCCTTGGTGTAGGAAAATGGAGTCCATGCTGTTAAAAGCTTACTCACTGTCTGCCTCCATGATCTCTTCTTTAAGTTGGGATATTAAAAGAAACCTAGATATTGTCTCATCATCAACCCGGTTTGGATCTAGCAACTTTACGCTTGATGACACTTTATTCATCTTTTCATTTAATATTTGATTATCGCAAGTACCAGAATAAATATCAAGCTCAGTGACTAAACTGTGCTTAAGCTCAGATAGATATGCGCTAAACTCATTAACCTTCCCTGTCTCTGTGCTAAATACATACTCTTTTATAAGAGACTGCTGTTCATCATTTAGCTGGCGGCCGTACTTATTATTAAATTTTTCAGTCATTATCCTTACCGTCAAAGAGCTTACATTGTCATTCTTATGAATAGTAAGAGGATCGTCAGCAGCTTCCGTTAGCAGGAAATTACAAACTTTATTTTCGTAATCCGCAATCCTTGAAAGGGGAGCCTTGCCAGAAGAGCGCCAATCGTTTAGGAGCGTTTGGATGGTTGCATACTTTCTATATTCATTAATACGCTGGTTATAAAAGGTAGGATCTGAGAGGGTGTAATTTATCTCTTTAATTAATGCTGCCTTTTCTTTTCGGAGCTTTACAGAATCAAAATCAAGCGCTGCGTCCTTTGCTTCTCGCAAAATACGGGTCGCTAAAGACTCCTTATCCACAGACGTCTTGACCATTGCATTAAATAGTCTAAACTCCCTATATAGCTGTGAGCCGGGAACGAAGTGCTTTCTTATAATCCCCAATGTATCTTTATACTTTTGAGTCTCATCAGTTACTAAGGATGTAGCCAATGTTCGCAAAAGCTGCTCATAGATAATACCTACGTTTCTTTTCTTATTGTGAGTCTTACTCATTTATATTATCCTCATCATGATCCAGCGTAATCTCTAAATCAATGCCGCCGTCGACTATGTCTTGGCCTTCCAAGATCACACGTTTTGCATTAATACCTATTGCGCTAGATAGGTTACCTAAGGTAGATTCTATCTCTCTAGTCATCTTAGCATGTTGGGTTATTTTTGAATCAATGAATTCATCCATACCTGGATCTACATTTCTAGGCGCGCCAAAGTTCTCTTTGAATGGATTTTTAAAGAAATCATTGTCGAATGGTTTATTTGAAGTGTCTTGTTTTCTAGTTGCAGAACCTGTAGATGTCATGCTTAAAAAGTCAGGCATATGAGTTGATGCTGCACCAAAACGAACTTTACGTGACTTCTTTAGTGGTTCACCAAATGCATTTCTAATTTGTTGTTGAGCCCGAGCAGGAGACTCTTCATCGTCAATTGACAATATGTTGACATGATCATCATCATCGTCGTCGTCGTCATCAGGCTTTTTGGCATCGCCCGGTAAGGCAGTCAATAGGTCACCTGATGTGTAATCTGCTGCAAAGAGATCATCACCTCCAGCATCATCTCCTCCAGCATCATCGCCTCCAGCATCATCTCCACCGCCGAACAGATCGTCTCCGCCACCGCCGCCGGCTGCATCTCCGCCACCTTCAGCACCAGGTGCCTGTGTAGCTTCAAGCTCTAGATCGGAAACCTTGTCTTCAACCTTACCTTCTTCTATCAACCTAATCTCATCATCAGTAAGGCCCATTACATTCTTCCGAATCCAACGGCGATCGACCATTCCTTCAGGGGCGGTACCTGCAATTTCAAAGCGTGCCCTGATTAATTCCAGCTTTTGTTGCTGGGCAACAGATGAGGGATTACTAAGCAACAAATCAAAATCAAGTAGATCTTCGCCATCATAGCCATGAGAAAACAAATGAACCATTGCTAACTTATTGAGCTCAGCAATGATAGTCTTTTGAATTCTTTGAATAGTCCTAGAAAAACGAATATCTTCTTGGGCCAATGTAGCCTTTGAACCGACCTCTTCGTCGTATCCCAGATATGCACGTGGAATTTTCAAGGCAGCAAACAACTTCTTTTGAATATACTCTACGTCTTCAATCGCTGCTGTATTTTGTCCACCTGATAATGTGTCAATTTTTGTGCCTGACTCTCCACCCCGGACAGGGAGGAAGTAATCCTCGTCGACTGACATTGGATTATACCTTAAGTCGACTCGGCCTGTATCTTTATCAACAACGGCAGAACGCTTAAGGCTGCTCTGCGCCTGTTCTAGATACTCAGCAACATTCTCTGGAGGGACGTTACCAACATCAATATAAAACACCCTTCTCTCAGGAGCGCGAATGACTCTATAAACCAGCATGGCATCTTCAATTAGAATAAGCTGGCGCCAAATGCGGCGCGCCGGCTCTAAAACAGATGAACCATATGGCAAAAAAGCATCGTTACCCAACAACCTAAAGTGTGTAACCTGCCAGTTCTCTAAAACCTGGTTGCCGTTTGATATCCACCTAAATCTTACTGCTGCTGGATCTTCAGGATCAAATCCTTCTTCTCTCTCTATTTCTGAGATTGCGATTGGGAATGCATTAATAACCCCATATTCCGGAGATACATCTGTAAACAGAAAGAAGTCTCCATACTTGCATAGATTACGAACCCACATTGTCATATTGAATTCAATGTTTAGTGTATCATAAAATAAAGTATCTAAAATCTCTTTAACTTTTCTATTGTCAGAATGAATGTGAAGCGATATACCCTTCTCATCAGGACTAGTCGCCTCTTCCGAATAGATGTCTAATGCCGCAGATATTTCAGGGGTAGCTTCCATTTCGCTAAAATCGCTATAACGAGACATGCGATCAAATGAGCCGTACGTACTCATTGTATTATTATATGAGTCGTTATGGGCGCGCCCAAAGATCTGCATTGTAGAAGCAGCAGACGTAGCGGGTATGCCTCGAACACGCCTCTTTATCTGGGGCCCAGATCTAAATAACTGAGTCAGCTTTTGAAATAGATTCTTATCTGTCTTTTTCTTTGGCATTACTTCCTCTTTTCACTAATCAATATTAACCAGAAAAAGATCGAGATAAATATCTCAATCTAATAACCACTTAAGATCAGCATATGGATCATCACTGTCACCATCAGATGAAGGGGCTCCACTACCCATGACCACTGGTTTAAATGGATTGTTCGAAAATGCTTCACTTTTAGGCAAGTTTGAAGATTTTACAGTATTTCTATTCACTTTAAATGCATTAAGCATTGCTTGATTAATATCTACCGAAGACTTGTTTAATCCTGGTGTAGTGTCATATAACCAAACACCAATAGCTAAAGACATTACCAGGTCATCATTCTGGCCCTTTTGTGCTTGTGCCTTATTGCCTTTCCAAATAAAAGTCTTTAGCTCGGAATAGAGGCGATCGGAGTATGATCTAATATAACCATTACGTAGTACCTGTTCTAACTTTGTTAGAATCTGTGCGCGTGAAACTCCAGAAGTTGTAAAACCGGCTTTATGAATATTGCTTTCACCAGAATACATCGCGGCGTAACGATCCTTTTCTTTTTTGTAATAAAGGTTCGGGTACCCTAACTCGATTAGCTTCATAATCACAGCATACCCATATGTGTTATTTTCTGGACATAATAAAGCTTTACCATATCTCATACCGGCTTCATTCAACAGTATTGCAAATTGATCGGGGGGTATCTTCCCCTTATACTCAGCCACAATCTCAGACTCGTTAGTATCAATGACATGGAATGCAGAATAATCCCCAGCATCGCCGCGGGCGACATCAGCAGATATTACATATTTGTGCTCAGTTAAAGCATACTTCCACACCCAGACGCCCATCTCAGGGCCCCATTTCTCCATTGGGTTTCTGACTTGTGTGCGAATGTTCTCAATATGCTCTGCCTGTAAGAAGGTGTCACCGGAAGCAGCAAAGTCGCACAACAACTCTTGTGCAATCTGTTTCGGTGTTAAGTTCTTGCATTCATTCTCGAACCAAGCATCTTCTCGCTCAGGGTGGACATCCCATGGAAGTTTAATAGGGTTGAACTCATTCTCAGAAGCAGTTGCCTTCATGTATAAATCATAGTACTGTCCGCCGACACCGTTGGGGGTTGACAATACAATTGCGCGACCACCTGTTGACAGCGTAGGATACAATCCCATCCATAGCTCATCAAAGTTTCTTACAAATGCAGCCTCATCCACAATCAGCAACGTTAGCGCCTCAGAACGACCTGCGTCATCAGACGTTGGAATTGCCTTAATTGATGAACCATTTGAAAACTCGACAGATTGCTTATTGTTGCTAGTGATCTCAGGAAGAATCATCCATGGGGGTAGGCCTTTGATGGCAACCTTAACCTTTTTTATAAAGTTCATTGCTACACTAAGCTTTGTAGCAATGACCAAGATATTCTTATCCTTATAGAATATTGCTAGCCAAACAGCATAGGCAGCTGAAAGGGTTGATATCCCTAGCTGCCTTGACTTTAAGATGACGTTAAAGCGATGATTTACAAAATCATCGATACAATCATCCTGGAACGGAAATGTGGCAAAGGGAATTAGCCCCTTTGTTGGATGTTGGATCTTCACGTACTTATTAAAAAAGTACTTTGGATCTTTTCCGCACCGGATTATCTCTTTAACCTGGCGCTGTTTATTAACAACGGCCATTTATTCTACTCTTAAGCTACACTGTCTTCTATATATTGCAATCTTTCTAGGGTTATGTACTGAGGTCGATATTAGTTCGACGTCATCCCTGCTATCAATCTCTGAAAACTTGACTGATGTGTCTGAAGTTTCTTTAAAAGCTTTCTTGACTTGGGCTACTTTCTTGTTAATCAAGTCATTTGACTCAGCAACAAGGCGATCAACCTGCTGTCGTAACGATTGCTCAGAAGCAAAGTGTACAACAGTCTGGAACTTTACCAGCATCTTGTCATGTTCCATAGAACATGTAAGAGACATAGTGCCGTCTCCGGACGATTTGCCCCATGTGTTGTTAACAACATCATTTAACTCGTTTAGTGCATCTTTTGAAATCATAATTTATCTCCTGGACAGTATCCCTATTTAATTATCTAGATGAGGAACTATTTGACCTTATAGATGAAAGAAGGAATGCTGTTTTTTTCATCTTTATACTCTTTAAGTTGCTTTTCAGATGGGCGCCATCCGGCTAGCCAGCGATCCTTATTAGGATATGCCCACATTAATTCACAGCCCTTACAACAATTATACTCTTGATATGATAATGTATCCCCTAAGGAAGACATTAATAAATTACATACCGGACATTCAAGGGGTACTACGCTAATATCTTCAGTGGGAACTACTAGAGAATACTTTTTCAATCTTATCATCTTTCTATTTGATGATATTTCTACCCAATTATCCACTTAATGCCTCCGCGCCGGCACATTGGACCAGCGAGTCATGGTTTTTGTGGCGAATGTCAAGTACGACATCAACAACATCCTTAACACCATCGACGTGGGAAATAACCAGTATGTTTCGGAACCACCTCTTAAGAGACTTAAGCAACCGGTTGCATGCCTCTACATTCATCTCATCTAACGCTCCAAAGCCTTCGTCAATAATCAATAGATTTGTCTTAGGCAATGAGCTTATATTAATTAAGGCAACACGAATGGCTAACGATGCCATCATCTTCTCCATACCAGAGCCACATTCAATTATCCGTCGGGAATCTCCATAGTTTATATAAATATCCATAGCGTTGCTAGCAGGGTCGGCTTCAAGCTCGACAGTGAAGCCAACAACATCTTGCAGGATTTTTGAAATCTCGGCGTTAATAATGGGTAACTGCGCCGTAATAATTTGCAAGGGGATCCCTTTCTTAGACACTGCTGTCATGTAAAGATCATACACCTTCCACTGGGCCATTAGTTGTTTAAACTCATCACGCTCTGTCTCAAGCCTAGATATCTCGTTTGTCAAGAGCCCGATCGTTTCAGAAGCGCTTATTCTTCTTGAGTCTAAATCCATGATCTCGTCTTTAAGTGAGTTAATCCTTTTCTTAAGAAGGCTAACCTCTTCAGCTACTGAGCCATCACTTACCCTGACCTTCATGTCACTTAGTAGGTTTTCGCACTCCTTGATTAGCGTCTTTAGAGAAGAAATGTCAGTACTTAGAGAATGAATCTCAACTGCCTTCTCGGATGCCTCAATCTTCAACTTAGCTTCTTGGGATAGAATAATGTCATACTTCCCTAGTTTTTCCTTTAACCCTTCCCGCAATACAGCTTTAAGTGCTTTCCGAGTTGCCCTAACACTATCCAGTAGCAATGATACTTTTTCTTTCTGCTTTTCTACTACCTTGTTATGCTTGTCTGACTTTTTAACATATTGGCAACTTGGCAAATGTTCGAAACAATCGCAGGGTTCTAGCTTCTTTGCTAGCTTTTTCTTACTTTCTAAAAGTTGTTTCTCAAGCTCTCGTTGATGTTCTAAATCCTTAAGACTCTTCTCAAGATCCTCTTGGATGCCTAACTTTTCCTTAAGCTCATCAATCGGGAACTGCTCCTTAATTAAGCTGATCTTTTCAATCTTTCCGTTAATTTCATCGAATTCTTGGCCAACTACGGCATGGCGTGCCTTAAGAGATGAATACCGATCGCTGTACTTCGTAAGGCGTTGCCCTTGGGCTGTTACATCCTCAGCCGTCACAAGATCCTTGTGTTTATGCGTTGCCAATGTAACAGTTAGCTCCTGCAGCTTACCTCTTTTCTCCAATAAGGATTCATCAATCTCGTCACGCTCAATGGATTTACGACCAACCTTCATGTTTGCCTGAATAATCAGGTGTTCCCACTCATGGTCCGGAGCGTTCTTAATTAGTGCCTTAATATGTGCGGAATCATTGGATGCCATTGACAACATGTCATCAAACATATTAAGGTTTAAAAAGTTAGTGAGGACGGCTTTTCTCTGGGTAGCTTTGTATTTAATGAAGTTATTCATTTCACCCTGGCTAGCCATTGACGTTAACAAAAAGTCTTCGGAGTTGCCAACAAGCTTTCGGATAATTTTCTCTGTCTCAGTGCGCTGGCTACCACTTAGGTCTTGAATGACGTTCCCTTCAGCATCAATTTTAAATAGGTTTAGATGCGTTACTGCATGAAGGTGGCCGGCTCGGGTCTCATGTTTTGTTGACTGTCGTTCAATCCTATATAGCTGCCCGTTAATTTGTACATCAACAGAGCCAAGGCAATAACCCTTTCGAGAATTAATGATGTGTAGATTCTTAATTGAACCCCGATCAGTCGTGTTAAACAAGGTATACATCAGCGTACCAGGAATTGAAGACTTGCCTGATCGGTTAGGGCCGAATAAGCCGATAATCCCATTCAACTCATCAAAGTTGATGTAGTTCCCCTTTCCGTATGAAAAGGTGTTGTCAAACCTAAGATTCTTAACAGACCACTTTATATTCCTTGCAGAGTCAGAATTACAAATTTGAGATACGTATCTATTATTTAATGCATCTAGCTCTTCCCATTCCTTTTCGTCAATGACAACGTCAGAATAAAATTCTTTCATTAACTTTGTATGAGTCTTGTAGTCTCGTAAATCATCTTTAAATAGTTCACCATCTCCAAGCTTAATTACAGAGCTAGTCTCAATCTCAAAGTCATTCTTATAGACAATTTCAGTTGCATGCTTAAACTCCTTTAACGCAGAATGGAGCTGTTTAATTTCATGTTGAGATATTTGTTTCGTAGTCCTAATCCGGAACCTTGAACCATCAGGGTGTTTCTCTGCACGATCTAAAGTCGACTGGACGCTTTCATCCCAATCGATAGTAACAAATGGGCGTGAGTGTGGAATCTCATAAAATGTAGATCTAAAGTTGTCCTTATCATCAATTTCCCAAAATAAGAACCCCTTACCAGGATCTTCGCCATAGTTCTGTTGGATTGTTGAACCAGGATATGCTATCCGCTTATCATTATCTAGATATTGAAGTTTATGAATATCACCCAAAAATGTGAACTCATAATCCTTAAAGAACTGGACATTAACCTCACCTTCGATTTTCCAATTGATGTCTGTGTGTGACCCTTCGACACCTCCATGGAAAGTTGCAATATTAATTTCACCAGGTACCGGCTTTACATCCTCCCAAGAGTCCATGTCGAAACATGAAAAGACACACCAGTTATATCCTGGAATTCCATTAATTGGATATGTACCAGAATCCTTATATAGAAACAGATTAGGATTATCGAGTGCTGAGATTATTGGACTAATTGCATCTTGGCGATCCTTATTCATCATAAGGCCATCATGGTTGCCCAAGATGATGTGTGTAGGTGCTACCTCTGCTAAGCTGGTAAACCACCAATTTAGAATATCAATAAGCTCAGGTGATATCCCTTGGGTCTTAGAGTGTACAATATCACCACCTACGAATATTGCGTCTGGCTTGAGATCTTTTGCCTTCTCGAAGAATGCAGAGAAAGACTCCCGGTACTCATCGTGGCGAGTCAGCCCTCGAAAGTGGATATCAGAGATATGTATACATTTAAAAGTCATTTAAATCCCAACTATAATAATGATCCGCTCTTAATTGAGCCGATTAAGTGATAAAGCCTGTCGCGCTGGTGCCACGGCTTAGCATTTCGTTTTGCCTGTAAAAATGCAGACTTTGACATTTCGCCTACATCATCGTGTGTGCCTAACTTAAGCACCCTGGTTGGTATACCATATGAAGATAAAAGCTTGCAGTATTTTTGTATCTTGTCACCCATGTCAGAATCCATCGCTAACAGGACAGGAGTCCTATTCTTGATTATCTTTTGACATAATGCATACTCTTCAGAAAAATGTGAGCCCAGTAGGCAACTAGCATTACTATCACACTTTGTTAAATCCATAGGGCCCTCAACCAAAGTGAGCTCTTGAGACCAATCTATATTAATTTCATTAAAAATAACGCTTTTCTTAGGTACTTTAGCATTTAGATATTTCATGCCGCCGGCAGAGTTATCAATTGTTCTTGCGACATAATAGTTTAGGTCACCGTCCTCATTAAAGGATGGCATAATAAGCCTTCTCCTAAACTTGCCCCTAGTACATGTACCAAGCTTAAAGTACCAAAAATCACGATTTGATAAGTTTCTAGATCTTGCATAACGGATAGTATCCTTTACGTCTGGATCTTTTGAAAGCATGCTTGTTGCTAATAGCTTAAACCCAGCAGGGGGGATAACGACCTCAGGCTCAATCTCTAAATGACTAGACACGTCTAGCTTTTTAGAAAACCTACGATTATATTCTTCATAATGAGCAGGAAAATGCCTACGTAATATACTATGTAAGGACCGACCGCGGACGTCACAAACCCAACACTGGAATTGATCGGAATCGATCTTGATTACTAGCTTCTTCTTTGAGGGTACTCCGTAAGTACCACACTTTGGGTTCGGGCAACAAACGGCTATATTTAGCCCGTCGGTGCCTAACACACCGGTGCCAAAAACCTTATTAAGAAACCTAACTTTATCGCTTACAGTAGACATGCTAAACTAATATAACAATACCAGTACCAAGTGTTCATTGGTATAGAAAAAAAATGACTTTTTTTATTTACAAATCAAATAATGCTACTAGCAGAAGCAATAACATATGCATCTGCAGCATCGAAGCAACCAGGCTCAAAAATAGATTGGCCTTTTCTCTTCCCTGATTTCAATGTTTTCATGGGCCAAGTATAATCAACTTGAGTGTCGACCCAGTTTAATACTTGTTCCTTAGTCGGAAGGCCACCTTTTCTCTTCGAGATAATTTTAAGGCCTACAGCCTTACGGGCAACATTAACATTTATAAACTCAGGCTCAATAAGAAACTGCTGTTGAGACAGGTACGAAACTACGCCGTTAAACCTAGCCAATGATAACAGCGTCTTTGCAGATGAAAATCCAGGGCGGAAAGCTTGAAGATTTTCTTCAATGGCTACTTTTGTAACATCATACTTTATATGAATATTGGCCATGGCATCAGAGACTACATTTGCCTTCTGGAAGGTCGTAAGCTTTGGGCTTAATGCTATATATCCCATGTCAACAAAGTCACCTGACAGGCTTGTTATGCACCATCCAGTGCAACTAGTTGAGATATCTAATCCTAATATATGACTCACTAAAAATCAACCTTGATTCTAAAGGCTATTGAATCCGCATCCCGCTTAGCAACAGGTTGGGCTAAATTAGTCCTTGCTATAATATTAAGGTTTTCATCATGAAAGTTCAAGCCTGTTATATAGACGAAGTCGGTGTCTTCATCGCTAGCTGCCATACCGGCCTTAAGTGATTCGAAATTAGGGTTTGAGCTTGAATTAACTAAGCCGGCGTTACAAGGCACCAATACTTCCATCACATGAATATTATGTACACCTTCCATATCTATAGAGAACTGCTCTTTACCGAAGTACGGTATGCAAGGACTGGTTACGACAGCAATCCCTTCTTCATACAATATATTACCAACTGCAGCCCAACGTGGGTGTTTACCTACTGAGTCAGCTCGGTAGAGTACTCCAAACCCATTATCACGTAGGGTAACCTTGACCTTATTTCCAGATCCCATGATGTCTTGATCAACTAACTTAAATGAACCAGGCTTTATTTTTTGACCATAAAATAAATTAGATGAATCAAAGAATACCACTTCATTTGATGATGTGTCGCGAGTACGTTGGAGGATTGCTAAAACAGATCCTGGTGCAACACCTGGGTTTTCTGGCGTAGAGCCTGCAACCTGAGCAAATATAGAGCCGGCGGTGGTATCATCCGTACCATCAGAGGAAATTGATATTAGGCCGGGTTGCATCATTGACTCAGGCACCATGTTCCTAAGTGATACCTTACTATAATCAAGCGTACCATAATCATTTACAAATTTTGATGTTGGAAGATCATCATATTCATACGGTTTAGAATCATATGCACCAGATGCTAAGAGCGTAAAACCAGGAACAAAGTTTCCATTGTCACATGGTAAAATAGTTAGGTTCCTCTTTCTTATTTGAGGATCCCTATTGAGTATCTCGTTTGCCTCAAGGGCCTCCGTGGTAGTCTCATCTATAGTTGAACCAGAAAGATTTAGAAGAATAGGAAATTCGCCAACTACCATCTCCCTAGTAAAGTTCTCCAGATTTAATAAATGTCCCCCGACACCGAATGACATAGCAACATTAAAAGGATCATCAGTTGTTGAATGCATTGTCTGGAATGGGGTTATCATTACGTCCCGGTGGCGTGTCTCCTTTGTAAAGAAAGGAGGCAAGTAGAACATTAACGTCTCCTCGATCTCATCGTGGCCATCGGCCATTGATTCAGAGATTTTGCTTATTGTCCGATATTCATTCCATACCTTAAGTTCATGAACCTCAGCGTTTAAAGGGTGTGACAACGTATATGCATTTGGTTCTAAAGGATCCGGATCTTCGGCTGTCCACCCAGATTCAGCGTCAACATCATCGAGCCGGCCCCATGTGACACCGTCTGTTTGAGATCTTTCATAACTAAAAAATCCTTGAATATACTGTGTTGCAGATGAGTCTATAGACAATGCTTGATCATACACCCTAGATAGTCCGAAATCGCCGGTCAGCTCAGCGAGATTGTATGCTAACGTTGATGATAAAACTGGCACATGTTCCAAGCTAGATAGCTCATAATTCATTATTGCATTAAAATAAGCATCTCTTAGTTCTTGATCAGTTGTTGCCGGCTCAACCTCGCTAGCTAGAACCTGGATACCTCGAGAGTTTTTCCAAAGTAGTTCAGAATCGTCATCAACCTCTTGAATATACCATGCATATTTCTCTGCGACATGATCACCTTCCATTGTAGGATCACCATCAGCATCGACATATATCTTTGTTTGTGAATACACACTGGCATTTTTTCCTTCAAAGAAGTTACCGACAAATAGTGCAGAAGGATCAGCCTCAATATCAATATCCTCATGTCCGGAACAAACTTCAGCAGGATCAATTGCTGTAAAGTCGTCCACCTTCTTTGGGGTAATGTCACCAAACTCTTGCGGTATTGATAGCTCTTGAACCCCTAGTGGATCAGTCGGTAGGTTAAACTCAGAGTCTATCTTGCCGTCGACTAGTATTTGAGCTTTTCCGGCGTCGATAAGATCTGTACCATACCGGATGGCAATGTGGTGCCACTCGTTCCTATTCAAGGAATTATCTGAGGAGAGGTAAATCTTATCTGAGTTAATCTCTAGAGGGGTACCCCCTTCATATACCCATGAATCGCCATAGTCGCCATTATTTAGTAATGGGATCATTGATGGAGGTATATCTGCAGATGAACTTAGTTGCAACATTACCCTATATGCATCAGGATGACCTGCAGAATCTATATGGCTACCCGTAACTAAACTAATTGCATAGCTTGAGGACATATGTAGAATAGTCCCGGCCTTGAATTGATGGGACTTATCGCGATCAACAATTACGTGGTCTAGGCCCCCGTCAACAGTTATCGGTGCATTGAATACATCAGGACCAAGTGACCATGGTAGCTCATCTAGAGGCGTTAACCTAAAAGCTTCCCTGGCATCTTCTGACACTGCTGTTGTTTCATAGTTAGCTACCCAGCCCCATGTATTGTCACCGGTAGCAACATAACCCCTTGCTGCTGCCCAGGCCGCCTCAGTCCAAGCCTCATGAACAACAGGGTCATCTGCGACACCATCGCTATCTGGATCTGCAGATGCTATTGGAGAGTCCGTTGAGTCAGCTAGTAATCGAAACCCAGTATACCCTAAGGCGTGGGCAGAATTTAGTTCGGTACCAGTGTTCCATTCTGTAACTTCTTCAAATGAATACCAGACAAAAGCAGTTTGGCGAAATGTTGTGATTGTACTAGTTGCTGCATTTCCTGCCCACCCAGGGATATTGGTCCGGACCCAGACTTTTCCATATATTTCTGGTGGATTGTATGTTATGACAGAATCATATCCCTGGCCAGCTGCCCACTCTATTTCATCGGCATAGCTAGTGTACTCTACATTATACCCGCTAGCCACCATCCAAGTTACCTCATCAGGCAACCCGGCAGATAATACACCACCTTCTGTTTGGTGGTATACTGCATTGTACTCATTCCTTAATGCCCAAGCAGGTTCAGACCACTCGACTGCTTCATATGCAATAGGGAATTTTCGAAACCCCCTATAATTTGCCCATTGCTGCTCTGTCCACGTCCTATGCCCAGCAGAAGGATCATAGTCAACTGCTAGCACGTTCGGAAAGGCTGGATCACTAGGATCATAGTACCCAGAGAAAGGGCCGGCAGGAGCTATAGCGGTGTCAGCACGAAAATATACACTGATATCAACTGTGGGATCGACCCATCTCTGGGCTCCATCTGGTTCAAAGGGCCCTTCAACATCCATTGACGTTGAGGGATCATACCACCCAGTATATCCTAGTGTTGTTGCTGTATCAATAGTTATAGGTGTTTCCCATGCAACGATATCACCATAGCCTTTCGAGCGAGCAGTAAAGACCAAGGCTCCATCATTCCACAGTAGTAACCCTGAAGATGTTGCTTGGTAGTCATTAATACCGGATGCACCATCCTTGGATAAAGCCTGTGAAAGGGAATATTCGTTAAGGCCGTTGTCATCAGTCCATAATAAAGATAATGCTTCGTCTACCTTCTGTTGTCCTGTTTCATCAATCACCTCTATCTTTTCAGCCCAAGACGTAAAGTATTGATTTCCGTCTATCGTTTTGGCAATATTCTTAGCTGTCTCGAAGTTATCAAAGTCACCTAGCTCATTTTTACCTATTGTCCAGTCACTGGCATTTTTTATAGAACCTGGAGCTGCAAAATTGAAAGTCTGTGCGCCCGATGTTACGCCATCATTTAGCGTGATACTAACATACTTCTTTATTGGGTCTCCAGATCTAAAGTCATAATCAGGGGACTCATCGCCTTTGTCAGTTATTAGGTTTTCATGGCGGACAAGGACTGTACCGTCTGCTTGACGTTGAGCAAACCAGGACGCTTCATCCCAAGATGCATAAGTCACTGCATCATCAACAACACCATCCCCGTCAGGATCAGCATCAGCAGCTAGGGCATCTGTGTTATCAGCTATCAGGTAATATCCGGTGTAGCCGGCGGACTCTGCGGTAACCCATTCTATATTGCCATCACTGTCAATATCAAACTCATACAGGTAATCTGTGTCCCAATCGCTGTCATGTGCGCCGCGGCCGCCACCATGGTGATCAATTAATAATTTTTCCCAATCATAAACAGTAAATGATCCAGTTGCGTAAGAATCCTCTTCATCTATTGAATATCTAGGATTAATATAGAACTCAAACGTAAAAGAACCAGATGGGCTATATGGTATTGTGCTGGGTGCCGTAGTCTCATCTGTGAATGAAGGATATATCAAGGCAGAAGATTCTGGAACTAGTGATGATGTAAAAAAGTTAATTGTATTATAGTTTGTGTATGCCCAATGGACATCCGGATATTTTGTTCTATAATATGGAAAAAGCGAATCCTTTACTACATTCTTACGAAGAGTATCACTGGTCATCTTAAATGAAGGCTCGAACCTAGTGATCGCAACCTCCGTTTGTTTTCTAGAGGAAACATCACAATCATTAATCAATGACATGTATTTTTCAAGCATACCAGTGATAGATGTTAATGAGCCAGATGTTATTACTTCTACATTAAAAATATTATAAGGAAAAGTAGGCAAATCCTGATCACCAATGCCATCAGCATCGAGATCTAGATCAAGTATTTGCTTCCCGGTAATGGGATGCACTATAGTACCGGTAACCGGCTCAAGGCAATCACCATAAGTTGAGTTTGTTATCTCAACAAAGGCCTTAGAAGTAGCAGCGTCATATAAATATGAAGAGCTAAACGCTTGGACTGAGTTTATCGTTGTGTTGGTTGCACTAACAACAAGCGTCATTGCTGACGTAACATCATATGACTCAGGAGGCAATGTAGGATCACCCAAACCTTGTACTTGGCTTAGGTCAATCATATGTCTCGAACCGCGAAACGGAACTGGCGGTTTCTTCTTAGAGTCAGCCCAGTTACTATTATAAAAATAAAACCGCCTGGGGACCCCAGAAGGCTCATACAGGTCAAAGTATGCCTTATCTATATATTCATATGAAGAATGGCCAAGAAGGTCCCTATAGTCAAAGGAGCCTTCTGTACCATTACCACCAGATAATGTTGTAAGTGCATCTTCTGTTGAAAATGTAAGCTGTGTTACTTGGCTAACTTGTTCTGGTTCAGAAATTGAGGACGATAATATCATTGCCTCTCGGAATGACTCTAAAGTATCGTCACCGTATATACTGCCCTCACCACCGTCAGAGAACGCCTGCAAAGACTGAGCTTCTTTTTCAAACTTTGAACGCTCTGAGAATACGTAGACTGACCCTGAGATACCGGTAGCTTGTGGACTAGCTAGTGAGGCCGATGAGAAATGTCGTTTCGGCTGCGTCTGGATTGTTAAGTTTTCAAACCAATGTTTATCTAATTGAAAAATCGCCATTTAATACACCTATACACCAACATTGAAGATAATGCCTTTTGTTATCGGCTGTCTCAATAGAGATTTGTCTTAGATTTAATATCACTACAATACACCTTAGAAGTCTAGTCTAACACGAATTGTAACATCCTTCTCGTCATTTTTCTCAATTGGTCTCGAAAGTTTGGCAACAGCTAAAAGGTTGTCATTTGCGTCATACATCCCGATTGTAGTTGGGAATGTAAATGAACGCTGCGTATCTTCTTGTCCTTCATCAATTACAACGATTCGATTTTCATCATCAGCGTAGGTCGGGTTTGAAGAATAATTAAATTCATCTGCAGTTGCCCTACAGAAAATAAGCGTTGAGTTGATTGTTGTGACATTTTGAAACGTTATTGCAGTTAGGGAATCACTGCCAAACCTACATGTTGCGAAGTGATCAACAATATTGTCTATAGAACCTGAAACTAAGAAGTCTGGAACAAAGCGTGCATATGGGTTTCCGGATCCGTAGTCATCGCCGGTTAAATCCATATACCCTGGATTCAGGTCATCTTCATCGTTTGAGTCCAGTGCCTGGTTTGAGTATTCCGCTAGTGTACCGGTGACTGGGTGACCTTGCCACCCATACCCTATGGCAACCTGTCCATTTGACACGCTAACTGGCTCAGTAGTAAGGCCATCAAACTCGGCCTCGACAATGTCGGTAGCATCAATATCTAGACCATCAGGTGTATCGACCCCATCCCAACTTACCCAAGCAGAACTACACTTAATCGTATCTGTCGTTGTTGCATTCATACCGTCAATAATCCCCATACATGCCTGATCAGGATCGATTGTACGGTTAATGTTGAATACTGCAATACCGGCATCATAAAATAACAGGCCAACCTTTTTAGATGTGTCAGAAGAATCAACGATATCTGCAACTTCACCACCGAATGTCGTTCTTTTACTAGTAGCAGCACCAATGTCAGTGAAAATTGCTACACTACCAGTTGATGTCGTACGAAGGTTTGTTGTAACGCCATCAGCCCAATAAGGTGGTGGTGAAAGAACGTGGGCACCATCGGCATCAAGTTCTAACTCAGGGTTCCCAATCGGGATCATATCACGATCTACTAAATCCTGTTCACGCCAACAGCGGTAAGAGTTACCGGCTAAGGATGCAGATTGGTAAAACCTCATTGCAAAGGTTTCTCTTTTTATCTTGTCCCTAGCGAACAATCTCTTAAAACAAACAAAGAATGCATTATCAACGCGGTCGGCCTCTTCATCAGAGCCAAATGGAGTCGAGAAATATGCATCGCTGTCACCTAAAAGTGTGGCAGCAAATTGCTTATAGACGTCAACCTTTTCTCTCATCATCATTGACTCAGACGGGAAAAGCAGTTTGCCTGATGCATCCTCAGAGATAACTGAATCCTGTACGGTTGAACCGCTAAAATATAAACCAACCGTCATATCCATCACAGCATTAGAGCTTTGTAATGTATGATCTTGATCATAAATCGTTTGGAACAATGATGATGTTACACCCTGACCTATACCACCGGTTACAAAGACTTGAAATTGTCTTCTAGTATCTGAGCCTGATATATCTTCTTGGATAATATCGACCAGCTGATTTAGTGCTGAGCGACTAGTTTTTATATCTGCCGCAGAAATTTCTTTAAACGTTGCCATGACTACTATAACCCTCTTTAATTCTTAGAAACCTGAACTTCAAACTCTTTTACGGCACCAGATTGAATTCCTACTATACTGATAACTGAAGAGATCATGCTCTTGTCACTAGCGTTACCATATATTAAGAATTGTGCATCTGTAATTGACTTTGTTTCAACAGGAATCGTAACTCTAGAACCGCCTACTGAAGTTGTAGTAGGGTCTCTAGTAATAATATATGTTGCGATATTGTCAGAATCGACATTATCAGGGGTCATTCCCCTAAGTTGTAGAAATCTAGAAGGTACCTTTACGATAAATGCCTGATCTCTTAATTCTACATCAATGCTGCTTTCATTTTGAATCTCTTGTGTTATTGTTAATGTAACACCTGACCCAGCGCCTGTTCGAGACATTGATAGTGTCGTCCCGGAAGAGTCTAACCCATCCCCGGCCAGCGATAAACTGGGTAGCCGAACTAAGTTCGGGTTAGAGACACTTACTAATTTATGTTTAAGCGCTAAATTACCGCTAGTTTGTGCTTCAAAGATGGGGGTATTCTTTTCAATTTTTTCTTTCCCCACCGTTCTTCCAAACTTCTCTATTATTGTATAATCTACTTCATCATCGCCAAGTGCAAACTTAACTATAGAAAAAGAACCGTCATTTCTAGCCAGAAATGCTCGACCTGTATCAGTTAAAACTGCATCCACAATGATGTTATTTGTTGAGTGATCTAAAAAACCCATCTATATGCTCCTCAGATAAATATATCGTTACTATTTAGTCCGTAAATCATCTATTTCAATATCAACCACTTGACTCTTCTGTCTATCTACGTTGATAACCTGTAATTTATATGACCCACCTTCCTGTAAGGTGGACCATAAATCTAATTCCTCATCATTCTCGCCCTTAATAGATAAATATTCAGGGTCAAAGAATATCTTACAAGAAGTATGGCCACTATCTTTCATACAATCACTCGTAAGATTAATTTCCCCGTTTACTGGATCAGAGCCTTCTACCAAATAAAAGTTTGGATAAGGTTTTGGGGCCCCTGATGGGGATATTAATTTCTTCATTAGCCTATTCTTCGACTCATCAAACCATACCGCATATTGTGCTGAATAGTTTGAACTAAAATCATGTGCATCAATGCTACATAATGAATATATGGCAACAGATTGCTTTGTGAACTCTTCATCCCAGTATATCGTTAGTGGCTCTTCCATCTCTACAACCCTTGAACGCCGAGGTTGTTCTGAACGGGGATCTGGTATCTCACTGTCATCAAAGTCATACTCTATCTGTAGCTCAAATGGTTCATAAATATTGGGCCTCTTAAAAACCTGAAACCTTTTTACATCCCTTTGAGGCACTACAGGAAAACTCCACATTACCATTAGCTTCTGTTCAGAGTAATCCCAAACAAAATCTAAATCGCCTGGAGGTTGAGGGGGCCGATATTCTCTACACCTTACCCTTCTTTTCCTAGATGATCTAGATGAAAGTAATCCAGAAACTGCATAAATTTGTGCTGTTTCTTCATCAACAGCTTGAAATTGTGCTAATGCGATTGCCCTAATAGAATACACATAATATGCACCGTATTTAATCTTTGTGTCAACAGCAGTCTTAGCAGCAGAGCCAGCAACAATAACCGGATCACACTTCTTTAACCTGCGGTTAGGTTGCATTTCCCACTTATCGATCACATAGCCTATTATTTTTACTGCAGAGGTAAACTCACCTGGATTAACTCGATCGACAGATATCGGAATTACGTTGGGTGCATACTCATAATCTGATATAACACCTGGATTCTCATCTTTCCTTGCCGCGGCCTGAATCTGATCTGCATCTTTTATCTTTTGTGAAAGCTCATTCATAAAAGGTGAGGTGGGATCAGCAACGGACTTGACCAGAATATCATGCAAAAACTTATCATTAATCTGTGAATATTGCTTAATAGACCTAAATTTTCTAATCCACTTAGGCCGGTAATATCGCCGGCGACCTGATCTTGTCCTATAATAAAATACAGACCTGTGCCTAAGACTACCCATCATCCGAATAATCCACTTACCGGAGATATAGTCTCCCGTAATCTCATTTAAGAGCTTGGCAACATTTGATCTAGTGTACTGCCACCCTTTTTTCTTCTTCCAGTATGGTGATTTGTATCCCAGCGATCGGCCTCTAATTCTAGTTGATAATCTTACCAGTTTAGATGCCTTATACCCTATTGAACGATCTTGGAGGTTTAATGTAGAATATCCTTTGCTGGCAACATCAACTTCTTTCTGGATCTTATCCATGTTGTCTAGGATTAACCTTTCGACCTTTTTGGGATCAGAGAGTTTTTGTACAAACTCGTTATCTGCAGAAGAGTTCGTTCTTACATCTGCCGGATCAAAGCGGAACTCTATCCAGCGGGGGATCCTCTTCCTAAGAGATGCTTTTACATCATCAGTTGTTGCCCCATGGGCTCTAGGATCACCAGACACGTCAGTCTTCTCATTAGCAACAAAGAAATTATACTTAAATGATGCTTTAAATCGCCATACCTCAGGAACGTCTAAAACAGTTAAAACTTTTGATGGATATGAAATAGGCATTATGAATCCTCATCTATAGTAACTGTAGAGATAGTCACGAAGAAGTCATTAAATGAACTATAGTTCTCACCACGCCGGCGCGGTTTAAGCTTAACGACGACATCACCTGCCTCATTAACAGTTCTATCTGTCATAGCGTTAAACTCTGCGCGTTCTTCTATTGTTTTTTTACTAAGCAAGTTCTTAGTTGCTCTCATATTAATCTCAAAATCATCAGGGTCGACGGGAATCATAAGTACTCTATCAAATGTACGGGGTGCTAGCACCTTGTTAATCATAGCGCAGGGCCCGAGTATAGAAGAAGAGCAGACCATCCTAAAATGCTGAAGGTGGGTTGATGATAATCTAGGCTTCTTTCGGTAGAACCTTCGAGATATATGCTTAAATGCTTTACGTTGGTACTTCTTTAATTTCGACCTTTTTTTCCTGATCTCCTGATTGTCTTTCTTTATTTGCTTATTTCGTTTTCTTACTTGCTTATTCCACTCTTTCTTGGTGGCGGCAACCTTTCCTCTAATGTTTTTGTTAATTTTAAGCTTTACTTCTCGGAACTCGTTATTTTTATTCTTTTCTGCTTTTTTGTAGTTAGCAGACAATTCACTTACTTCTTTCTTTAGTGCAGCGATCTCTTTTTTATAACGATCTCTCCGGTTTCTCTTAGCCTTAGGTTTATATACTTTTCTTTTTAGCTCAGCTCGTACTTGGCGAAGATTATCTTCGGTTTTCTTTAGGATTGCTTTTTTTCTATTTAATGCCCCTAAGGCAGAACCGGCCTCACTTTTAAATGCAGACCATTTTGCCCAAATAGGATGCTTTACATTAGGTACAGTATTGAGCTTTGTCCAATACTCGCTAGATAATGATCTCATACTCTTCGTTATTAGATTAGTCTTTGGATTAGCAAAAGTCCTTGTCTTTTTAATAACGTGCTTTTTCTCTATAGCCCTGTTGTACTTTACAGCCCGGGATCTGTCAGCACGTTTTCCTAGTACTTGATATACCTCACCAGTTGTATACGTCTTCTTATATCTTTTATATGCAGGTATGTATCCATACCTGGCAACCCTCAAGTCTCTAGCTAGCCTTGAGAGCTGTGCTAGTGTCGGGCGTGCAAAGATCTCTGCATCCTTAAATGTAGCAATGCGAGTTCGATTCTGCGACTGGATCTTTGTGTTAATCAGTAGGTTTCCAACCGGTACTGTCCCTGTGTAAATCCAGTTTTTTGTTTCCCCGGCCATTTGAGATAATTGTAATAGTTTACCAGCATCTGAATCAATTAAAAGTTGGCCCCAGTCTCCATCTTTAAGGAATGTGTTCTCGTCCATCGTCATACCGTTAAGCAACCGATAGTATAGATGCAATAACCTATTAGAGACATGATTTGAAATTAACTCAGTACGCCTAGACTCAGGTATACCTTTATACTTTCTAGACTTATATAGTTGGACTGCCGTCTTTTCGTTAAGGCCTGAATATAATGCCTCAGTAAACTTACAATTCTTAACAACTTGATCAAAGTTCCAACTCTTAGTCCTTCGCCGGCGACCTCTTCGGACTGACGGGTTTACTGACTTAAACGCATCTGGCATTAAAAATATTGATCGGTCATAAATAAACTTCTTTGGCTTAAATATAATGTCTTCATACTCTAGATCGCGTTTATGCACATGGACTTCAAAGGTATCTCTTGAACCGGTGAGTTCTGAATTTCTCCTACCCAGTGTATAAGGTGGGTTTTGCAAAATATCAATCGTCTCCGATGGTACACCTACGGTCATGACGCGGATATTACCTCCACGTACCCCTCTCATTTGCGGTGTTGACACAAACGATTTCAGGGCCGCTATTTCTTCAGCCTCAATAATCATTTCTGATGGTAGGTATGAATCATCGCCTGGTTTCCTGGACAGCTTCTGTGCGGCAACACGTTGTAGTGCAACCTGGTGCTCTGTCATAGTCCTCAAAATATCTCTGCCGAAGCTAGTCTTTGTCTTCCATGCCATGTAGCGTCGGATCCTTGATGATTCTACGTGGCGGCCTACTGCCTTATATTTCATAGTGCCGGCAGGGGTCAGGTCTTCATCCCTAGTATTAAAAAATACCTTGATCTTATCTGCTGTTCTTCCTAAATTATTACCGATCGCTTGGAGGTGGCTAATCATTAATACTTTAAACTCAAGCTCTTTTTCAAAAGATTCAACGAAAGAATATAGATCAGAAAATACTGCTAATTCAGATGACTGGTTTGATGCTGATTGTAACGCATCTAAGACAGATAGCTTTCCTTCCAGCATATCCTTTGTTAACTTTATATCGTCATTTGATTCTAAGCTATCTCGCTTGGAAGCTAACTGTTTTGCCTTTGATGTTTCGTTTGAATTTCTTGATATTGACAGTGTGTCTAGAATAGAGGACCTAACTCTAGCATTCGTTTCAGGATTATATTTAATGTAAAGATCATCTCCATGAGATATCATTTCTGCATCAATAAATCTAGAGTATAAAGAACAGTAAATCTCAAATATGACAGCAATTAAGGCATTCTCATCCCAGCCGTTATATCTAGATAGCCCTTTTGCTGATATGTATCGGCCACCAGTATTGTCCCTATCTGCAAGGTTTGCTGACTGAACCTGAAGCCTTCTAGCTAATCTAAGAATGTGAGAAAATGGGGAATAGTATGAACTAATCCCGGTTGCGGACTTTCGGAGTGTCGAAACAACTGCACTATCACTTACCTTTACAATAGATCTTGTATTGGTCTCCTGAGGAGGTCGGCGAGAGCTGTCGATAGAGTTGCGGGAAAGCATTGATAGCCACAAGCTAGTTCTCTGCCAGTTTCTGGATAATCTGTAGTAATTCTTTCGCCGAACCTCTTCTTCTCTTGCTGCCGCTAGCTTGGCACGCTGGTATTTTGCGCGTGCAGTTAGCGTTTTGCTGATAAGATTTGATGCAAGATCAGGTTGTAATCCGTACCTTTTGCTTATTGTAGCAGAAGTTAGAGGTTGTTGTTCCTTAAATTTCCCAATACGAGATAGCTGGAGTCTTGGGTTTGGTATCCTGGCAGGAGGGTTGTCAGCATCAGGAATTAAGAAGTCGTCATTCCCTGTATCTGCAACTAACTGATCACGAGCGTCTCTAATTTCCAGTATATACCTTAAGATCATATGGCGTATCCTGGGGTTCTCAGATGCAAGATTCATTAATGAGGCGATGGTTAGTTGTTGCTCATTCTTAGAGTTGTCTGCACATATCCCATGTATACAGGGTAGAAGTGTGTTGATAATGTCTATGTATATACTTTTTGAATGAAGTATTTCACTTTCATCAGACAGGTTCATTAACTCATCTAGGTAAGTGGCAACATCCTGAGTTGTCTCATCTAACTCTTTACCAAACTTATAATATGGTTCATAATCCATACCATCACTTAACATCCCAAAGCGCATGATACCATCAACGAGGGCCTTTGAACCAGCGACCGCGGTCTTTCCATCTGTGTCAGAAAAATCCCTAGTCTCAAATGGTAGAATTAATCTTTTTGAAGAATCTTCTAGTAATACAAGGCTAGATAAACTGCCCCGGGGCCAGCCATCTGTTAAGATGTTCTTCCGGACCCTGCCTAATGGATACCATAATGGGTTAAATAAGTCGACATTGAATCTCTTACCTAAAGATTTATCTGCTAAATGACCAACGCCGGCACTTACTAATAGTTCATTTGATAGACTGGTAACCAGCACCTTAATTTTGTCAGATTCATCTGACGGGAGATCGGTCAGGAACTTGCTATAATCCTTATATTGTGTCGCATCGAACTTTACCTCTTTGCGCCTGTTTTTTGCGTTCCCTAATTGCCATAACCTAAATTTATAATTTTTAGATCTAGGAATAATCCTAGTGTTTATTGACGTTGAATTTAGATCTTTATCTCTATGACCTTTCGCAGTAATCAGTAATGGCGAATGGTACCGGCAAGCATAATACAAATCATATATAATTTGTCCATAAACCTTGCTGTTACTAAATCTTTCGTACCCATCCTCAGAAAAACTTAACTCGTTAGTAAAAAGATCCTTTAGTGATGTACTCTTTGAACCCGAGGTTTTTTGTGTGAATTTTTCGCCATAATATTTTGATACACTGCCTCTGAGGCGAACTTCATTATCTTTTATGTCTAGTGCTAATCTAGCAGAGTTTAAAGTTTGAAGAATTTTCTCACGCCACTCCAGCCATAATTGTTCTTTCTCAACATAATATTCATATTTTGACTCTAGTCGTGAATATGCACCACCTAAGTCTACATCCTTAAGCCTCTTGATGGTTTCTTCAACGTTTTCAACTTGAAGCATTCTCATGGCCCACCGGAATTCTATTAAAGACTCTATCCAGCCTTTTCGGCCTGATGTGGTTCTTGCCGGCATCCAATCAAAAGAAGCAATAATTTCAGGTCGCAAGTTTGATATTGAGCTCTCCAACATGTAGCGATTCATCCCCCACATAGAGCCAATTTTTACTTCACTTTTTGATGACTTTGCTTTTATGTCTTTTTTTTGCTTATTATAATATGGATTATAAAGTGTTGAATCGCTAAAGTCTCTAATGGACAATGATGGTGATATAAGTCCGGAAGTAGTTCTAGAGAATGATGAGGATGGAATACTCTTTGCTATAGAATAAGATGTTGTTTGCTTTCTACGTGTCTTATTCCTTTTGATAGTAGAGAATGACAACTGGTTATTGTCGGACAACGGGTCTTTGCCACGCGTTTCTTGATCCTTATATACAATCGAAACATTCTTGTCAGAGGAAGCACCTTGTGCATCATCATTTAAATTATTGCCATGGTCTACAGGATCAGATTGAACGTTCAACGTTGACAATCGCCGGAAATTCTTAATTGGCATGCTATGTCTCCACCGTAAAAGAAGGCATGTCTGACTCCAGGGTCACCTCCTCAGCTGATACTTCATTTCCATAAGTATAATCTGATAAAACTGGAATGATACTATATTTTACTGTACCTGGCTCAGAGGAGACCTCTTTATCGAAAAAGTAATATTTCCCTTGATATGACATATTATGGCACGTGCCTACAGTCGACTTAATCCCATGGAGTTCAGCCATTATTATAAAATGATCAACATCGTCTTGATCACCAGAGATAGTCCAGTATAATAGTACCTTTGACATTCCAACTCGTTGTGCTACAACATCTTCAACCTCAGGGGCAAAAGAAGGTACCTCAACGTCAATTGCAACCTCAATACCAGTCCTGCCTTGCATAAACTTATCTTCAGGCTTTAACCTTGATTTTTGGTTTCTGCCAAGTGCTTGGCCTGTTGAAGGTAATGTACCATTCCTTAGCGTTGAGGGATTCATAAACTTTGATATTTTTCTCTTAAACTTCTTCGCGGTCTCTAAGTCAATCTCTTCACTTAAGGATGTATCAAAAATTGTCTCTGCAGAGCGCAACAATACTCTAACTATATACCTATAGTTTCTGCCTGGCCTTATTTCACTAACACCAGTATATTTTCTTGTTGTCTGATCATCTACAAACTGGCCAGTGCTTAAGACACCAAAAGTTTCAGTTTCACCAGATACGCTGTCTTGTCTTTGGACTAAAAATGCTAAAAGATTATTTAGCTTTGAGCGATCTGATTGGACCTCAGAGACGAAGTTATTTTCTGCGCCGGCGGCTTGAAGGGACCCTATAATGGTCTCCATGCCTGTATCGGTAAATGAAGGTTCTATATCAAATGAAACGCTAACATTGGCTGAGTCATCGGATTGGATGGCTAAGCCTGTCAAATCTACTACAATCTTTTCTTCTTCTGTAACCTGCTTAAAAAACTCATGCACTTCCGTAATCTGAGACTTTGTTTCACTACCATTAGGGTATATCATAACAACACGATATTCATATATGTGGCCATGTTGAACTTTCATGTCTTTGAATACAACATCAGTTGTATCTGAGTTAATTACATGAGTTTGATCTTGAGGTTCAGAGCCGACAATATATGATGAGTCGTTTATTCTTCTAGTTGAAGGTTTCCTAGTTAGGTCATCCGCTATAACGTATATCGCCGCGGGGCCTTCTGGGATATTCGAGACCCTTACTGTGACTGCATTACCTTCTGTTTGTGCAAAGATTGAAACATGGGTTAACTCTTCTATAGTCTTTTTGTTAATTAAGCTGTGTCTATAAGGTTTAGCTACTGAGTTCTTGAATGCCCGGGAAACTCTATTTCTGGGGCCTACTGCTACAGCACGATATATGCATGTAGATGAATTATTTACCCAGTCAACTACGCGGCGGTACCTATCTTTTCTTGAAGCCCTAATTTTTTTTATAAGTTTATATTTACCAGAAACCTCAGGTGAGGCAGGGTTTAATATCTTTCTATACAACCATATCTCAGTGCCTACCCGGTCGACCTGCCTTAAGTATATGGTATTCATACCCATCCTAGTAGCTTTTGTTCTTACTCGAGGAGCATAATCAGGCGTCAAGAATTCTTCAACTTCAGCGTCTTGATTAACTATCTTGTGCTTAACGTCTATCACGTCCCCATCAGAGTTGAATAATTCAATAAGGAAATGGATTGTTTGGATGCCTTTAATCGACTCGCTAGATATTCTAATCTCTTCTGTGATCTCGGCCCATCGGTTTGATACTAGTCTAGTAGTAACCTGTGAACGAGTAGGTGCTAGAGACACAGACTTTGAATCCTTGTATGCGGACCTTCGCAGGCTTTTGCGAATGTGCTTTGCCCAAGAGTTTGTCTTGATCTTATTATTAGCCCTTGTCTGGACCATACTTCTTCTAGTGGGTGTTGACCATCGTGATGATGATTTTTTCTTTCTGCGAATTCTAAAGCTATTCCTAGATGAATGTTTTCTATTGGTACCCTGGATGGAAGACCAGTAGTTATTAATAGGGAATGATGCCTCGCCCACTGATGACGGGTCAAGTCCTGCGGTTAATATTGATTTGATCGCTGCGCGACGGATGGAGCGGCTTGAGCTAGTACGTTTTTCTACTTTGGATACATTGAGATTGGGAGAAGCATCAAGCTCTTCACCAGAAACCTTTGATGTAGGTACAGCCAATATCTGGCGCTGCACGCCTAAATACTTGTCAGCATTCTCTGGATCATTCTTTACTTTTTTAGCAATCTCATTATTAACGTTAGCACTGATGTCAGAATACTTTACGGCTAAAGGATTTGCTCTAGCTGATCTTGTTAATGATTTAAGTTTTGCATCATACTGCTTTAACCCACGAATGACCTCTCTAGAGGTCTTTGCGTTCTCAAACATGCTAGTAGAAACTATAGGGTTAGTTGCATATGCAGACACTTTTACTATCACTGAATTATTTTTTATAGCTCTAGGGATATTAGCCCAATAACTAAAATCATAAACATACCTGCCATATCTGTCTATACCATCTATATCGACAAAGTCTTTTTTAAGATATATGATATTTCTTACTTTTTCGCTGTTAAATTTCATATAAACTACTCAAATACAATTGTGAACATATTAATAAATGTTTGCATGCCATTGCCATCTTCTAGTACTTTTCCAGCAAAATATACACGGGTACCGGCATTTTCAGGATCAGATGATGGAAACTCGCCACAATCAATCAATGCTAACTTTTCCACAGCACCAGGTTTAACCTCAAGCAACTGCATAACTAAGTTGTTTTCCATACTAGTGTCTAAATACTCAAGCTCTATACTTTGCTTTCCGGCAAGATCTTCTAGAATATCTTCATATGTCTCCGGAGGATCTTGGTTTAATCTAGCATAATACCCTAGTGCTTCGCCCTCTAGGAACCCAGCCTTAGGCTTATTAACAGGAGGTAAGTATTTGTAGAAAGGCAAATGTTGAAGGCGCTTATCCTGATAAAGTGACTCGACCTTCTCTAGCTCTATCTCGGATATTTCATTTCTACGAAAAGGAATATCATCAGTTACCGTAAATGAAATGCTGCTAGGTGAGATTTCAAACCCGTTTGTACTCGAGTAAATATCCTTAGTACCAATTACCCGCTGATCAGAAAAGTTATTTGCAGATGACTCTAACAGCTCGTATATCGCAGTCTTAACATCTTCACCTTTTATCTCTTCATGGGCTGGGCCGGATGCTCTATATAGTTTACCACGGCGGATCTTTATATCAGAACCATCAAAAGGCAAAAACCTTCCCTCGTCATCAGTTTCAAACACAATTTGATCTTGTGAACGGTGAAATGATTCCAGGAATATGCGATCATCAGCGTCATCGGACGCGTCAGCATCCTCCTGGGTATAAAACGTATGCCTATCTGTAAACGTTACAAACTTTATTCTTAAGTCACCAGACGCGATCTGCCTACGGCCCTCACGAGTCAAAATTGTGTCTAACATTCTAGTCTTATTGTCTAATATACCAGCCATACCTTATAACTATCCTCTTCACGAAGTTTTAGAGCATGAAAGACATGCATTATGAACGCTTGTGCTATAGTAAACCTAACACAAAATCAGGGAATGGTATATTGAACTTTGATTCTAGCCATATAAGTCTTGATAGTGAGGGTATCACTAATTGTTAGATCTGCCACATCAAAAGCTATGGTATCACATACCAGGCGGATGCTATGGACGCCGGCCCCAGGAAGCGAAAAGACTAATCCGGCCGAAAACATATCTACCGGTGATGTTGGCGCATTAATATGACCAGCAAGCGGTTGAGTATCTGAAGTAGTGTCCACCCATGATGCGGATACGTTATCCCAATATTGTACTTTAAATAGGTATTGCCATGACTCATCTGGGTCGATGTTGTCTTCGGAGACGTTATACATAATCTCCCATGAAAGATTTTGAGTTGCAGAAGCTATGCTATAGTCAGCAGAATTAAAAAATGTTCGACCTATTTCAATTAGGTGTGACTCCCCTAATGCATTTGCGGTGAGTGCTGTGAGTGCTTGTTCGGTTGTTGCCGACAAGATGGGAACAAAGAATGAATATACGTCACCAGATTCAAACCCCACACCATCTGTACCATCTGCACCGTCTGCACCGTCTGCACCATCTGCACCGTCTGCACCGTCTGCACCGTCTGCACCGGCATCGCCTTTTAGCGGATCAGTAGTATGAGTTGCTCCAGTCGAACCGTAAGTTATCACTAGCTCTCCTGTCGGCTCGGTCTCTATCAACGTTATGCCGGCGCCTGGATCACCAGGAGGGCCTTCTGATCCATCAGTGCCAGGAGATCCTGCCGCACCATCGGCACCACGGGCACCAGGCTGCCCTGCAGGGCCTGGGGTGCCGGCGATACCAAATGAAGAAACTAAAGTATATAACTCTGTTCTTATGTCATCAACATTAACCTGTAGTTGTATTTGGCCTGGGCCAGGGTACCCAGTATTTGAGCCTGAGAGGATGTCTATACCTTTACCCGATACTAAATATGGTTTCCCCTTATTTGTCCTAAGTATGCTTCCTCTTATCTCTCCGCCGTTGTGTCCAGATGCCCTAGAGACTACGATGTTACCTTCAGAGTTTCGTTTTACGGTAAAAATAGATTTTTTTTGTTCTTTCTTTGAGTACCCAGACATACTAGTCCTCTATTATCCCAAAAGACGTATTCAGTTGAGTCTCATCAAGTGGGTATTCCCTGTTCCTTGCGGACCCATCATCAAAGAATGGTAGCGATGATGTACAAAACCTGCTTAAGTTTTGGGACCACGTTTTCTCAGGCGTAGTTAGAGAACCATCCACATCGACGAACTTTACTCTCACAGGTGATGGTGATATAGAGCTCTTTCCTTTCCAGCGGCCTCTAGATAAAGTCTTAAAGAACCTTGTATCGTTTCTTTGCTCTAGCATATCCCTGAATTGTCCAAAATTATCATGCCGGTAAACTGCATTACTATTAGCCGGTAATGCAGATAGCAGGCCATACTTCCACCCTCTTATCTTAGGTGTATATGAAGGCCAGTCGTAGCCATCAGAATATATATTTGTTAATTCTAACTCAGGGTTCTTTTGCCATGTGTCACCCGTTCCAAAATAGAACTTAAAGAAAGTGCGGCGCATATCAGTTTGCTTTGATAGATAGACGCTAGCAAAGTCAGAGCCGCCGGTGCCCAGAAATGGTAAAACAGGGTAGCCAGCCTCACTATCAAGTGTGGCATCTTGCATCGTAGTTATAACGCTCGAGCCGGTGACAATGATTGAATCGAAGCGGCTACCAACTGAGTTTGTCTCAGTGAACTCGCCTGTCTCATCGTCCCAATTAGTCACCTTCCATTCTCTATCCGTTTTATAATATCTACCCCTAAATAGAGAGGAGTACTTTGGTTCGAACGGGTAAGAGCCTAACCAGTATGCATCAATTGTGTTATTTGTGTTATCGTGGTATGGGTTTGTGCCTTCTTGTATAGGATCACCATGCCAATAAACCTCTTCAGTCTCTTCGCCAGTACGACCAGATGAGAATGACTCATTTGATACCGACGATGATCTTGCAAATGTAAAGAACCCGCTACCAAATGATAACCATGACCAACGTACTGTCTCATTATCATACTCAATACCAGATTCATCAACCAAGAAAAAGCCAGTAGTTAAAGGCAAGCCCATGATAGTTGAATCAGCATCCTTTGTATCACCGTCCCTAACATTTTCAACGGTAAAGTATGTTCCACCATCTTCATATGATATATTGAAAGCCTGTGGGTAAGAAGCAGATAATGCTGCTGCTGTTGCAGAGGCAACAGATGAAGCAGGAGATCCAGGTGTAACTGAGTCTACTGCCACTAGAATACCTGATTCAGATGGTGCCGGTGGCGCGCTTGCATTCCCGTCATCTAGCTTATACCATATATTATAGGCATTATCACTTGCATCATGGATTTGCATGAAGCAGCCATCTAAGGTATACCCTGAAATTCTTTCAAATCCGTCTTTTTCTTCAATGATCGGGTATTGGTGCCTAAACTGTGATGTATTGTTGGGCCTAATATTGCTAATAAACTCAGAGACACCAGGGAGGTTAGAATCTAACCCCTTCTCCGCGGCTGCAGATGGTATGTCAATATCATCAGGACTATTCTGAACGACATAACTGTAGCTATCTTCCGGCCCAGTGGCCGGTGGTGTTGCATTATACCCTATGGCTGAGCCTGACGGGTTGTATTTTGTTATCATTCCCCACCCGTTCCAGTGAAGAGGCGCGTCATTGATAAAGTCTTGCTCAGTGTATTTTTTAGAAACGATTGACCCACCATCCAGGCGGACAGTATTGAACTTATATGAAGTATATCTCAAATAGTAAGAATATATGTTGGGTGGAGCGTAATGAACTCCGGGGATACCGCCACCAGATACAGTTGGGCCAGTCTCATCATCGATATTGACAGCGTCTAGGCCACCGGCTACTGTTCGGACATATATGTGGCATCCGTCTTCGGTGAAGGCGTCGGACCATACATGCGTACCGTTAGGGTTTTCTAATACTTCAAACATAGATGATGAATTGATCTGATTAGCAACCTTTTGAGCGAAGGATGAGGCACTTTGGGTACGTGAACCAACAGGGAGTGGCTTATAAACATCATCCCACTGATATGGTAATCCTGTGTCGGAAGGCAAAAGAGCACCTAAGGCAGTTTCCATATCATCTGCCGGGGTACCTGGGTGCAGGGCATCGATAGCCACGGCAGTCGCAGAAACGTTGTTCCAGCCGTTGGTTCCATCGGCCCAACCTGATAGGTTTACATTCAGGATATTTGCAGAGCCCTCAATCCCGCTGGGCGTTGCTTGAGCTAAGTCCCATTGCAGGTTTATATGATGTGGATCTCCGTTTGCATCAAATATAGTAAAGTATGAATCCTGCAAATCACCAGTTGTAATCTCATTTAAACTTTCTGCCGAAGTGGAGAACATATAATTAAGACCAGCGGCATATGCTATGACAGGCCTAAAGGGTAGAGTACCGAGTGCATCATGACTATATGAGTATGTGTCGTCGGCGGGGTTGGCTGGTGTGCCTTGGTTATTGACAGTTATCAAATTCGAGGTTTGAGATGGGTTACTTATTTTCCACCCCACCGATACATCAACAGGGGTTGAGACGCCATTACCACCGGTGCTATAATCCAACATTGTCACGCTAGTATCTCCATAACGGTCATCCGCAGTCCAAAGCTGGTTAAATGTTAGCTTAATAACTCCTTGAGGTAAGGGTTCATACCAGCCATCTGGTTGGCACATAATATTCGTGATCTCAGGTTGAGATATTTTCACATCGGAAGGTTTGGGTTCACCAACACAGATTGATCTAAACGTGCGGCCACCGGCTAATAACGGGCTACTCCACTCTACAATCCCGTTTCCGTTAAATTCGTGGTAGTCTGCTGGGCTAGGGACAACAGTATCAAAATACCTCTCCCTTTCATCAACTAGCTTTACCCCTCTCAAACATGAGCCTTTAGAACCTTGAGTATGCTTTGCTACAGATGCTATCTTTTGCCTATTAAGGGTTGATCTGATCGTGCCAAACCCCTCGCTAGCGTAAGAACGGGAATGATCATCAGTACGCAGCATCTCCCCCTCTATAACATCATCAGTATAAGAACCAGCCATGTAGCCTATATCTTCTAATTGAAAATTATCAAATACTGGGGTTTCAAACTCTAGAGATTCATGGATAGCATCAGATGTTAGGTTTTGAGACATTCCGTCATGCAGCTCTTTGTGGTCTTGAATATATGAGCCGTATAGCGTTATCTTCATATTTGATATATTATCAACTGTTGCCTCAGGGCCTAACGTCATGTGTGGGCCCGTGCCTTTATCTGTTGCCCTAATAAAGTCAAACGGCATGGCACATTGCCACCCAAAGACTAACTTGTCATCAGGCATAACTATGTAAGGACTATTATTTTCATAACTATCCATTACCGGTACCTCAGTCCGATCCAGGCCGCGGCGTTCTTGACCGAAGTCATACCCTATTGATGTTGGTTTTGAGCCAGGGACAGTGTTTGAGATTGCCCGGGCGGAAAATATGTCATTTTCCTGTCCGGTTCGGGTACCATTATGGCTAGTGGCATAAAGAGACTTATTCCCACTAATCTTAGCACTTCTGCCAATACGGTATGAAAGGCCGGCTTGGTGTGCAGCAGGTCGCTTAACAGCACCTTCCATTTTATACTTGCCTTGTACATGTATAATTGTTGCAGGAGACTTGTCAAATTCAATATGCTCACCGTCTTCATCTATAAATGTAGCAGGAGTATTAACCTCCCTAGATAACCCACTAGCCAAAACATCATCGATATTAGTAGCTGATTCGTCAACAGCACCATGGATACACCATTGCCCGAATGTAACTAGATCACGTGCGGTACCTTTGGAATTATCATTCCACATTGAACCTTCCACATCACCAAACCTAAGATCATGTATCTTTTTAGCCTCTGCTTCATTTATCTTACCAGACCACAACGTTGCGTCGGTTATCTTACCTTCAAATAATTGTGACGGTTTTCTGTAGCGGCGAGTTCTATACTTTCTTTCGCCCGTAATTGAGGTTTTATAGAACCGCCTGTATGCCGTATCATATTCTTGGCCGATAGAGAGGCGATCTGTTGCTTTAAACAACATAGGCTCATGGTATAATGATCCAATCCCTAACCCGGGAATATCTTCGACAGGAACACCAGGTGCAGCCGCCCTGCGGTAGAGGCGTTTTGTGTCACCATTACCATCACCGGTGGTATCTTCATACCAGCCCACATCGGCCCACACATCGTCGTGATATTGTGTGTCGGCTTGGGTCATGTCACCAGAATTCATAAAATCAAATAATATTTTGTCGTTTGCAGGGCCATCTTTGCGCCACACAGTTTGTACATGTGTGTGTTGTGCAATGCCATCAAAATATATTGTAAATGTTGATTTAGCGTTTGTTGCAGAGTGTGTAAACCCAACAAGGTGCCAGTCATCATCATCTACTTGCTTTATCGAAGGATCAGGCGAGGAAAGAGGGGTACCAATACGGTCTGTTAATATTCTATAGCTTTTTCTTAAGTTTAGATCAACTCCGGTGTCGTCAGTAAAGATAGCATCGCGGAAACCAGCTGCGTCTTGTGAGTCTGCATTTGGTGCTGATGATATTGCTAGGCAAAGCCGGTTGCCCTTTGGTTTGGCAGCACTTGCGCCGGTTTTTACGTAAATTGAATCAGCTGTGTCAACCATGAATGCTAGCCGGTTACGACCGGCTTCATCATTGATCGAGAATATTACAGGGTTTCTTCCTTGAATTTCTGAGATTTTGATCCAAGTAAAGAATGAAAAATCGGGTGCTTTGTCTTCCACATGGCCTGGAAAATATGTGGCTGCCCGGGCAAGTTTCATATATGACTTACCAGAAAGGTCAACAGAGAATCGGTCTTTATCTGATAAGACTGTATTACCATCAGGTATATAAGGAGTATCAACACAAAATGCCGGTTGCCCTATTAGAGACGGAGTATATGCCGTAGGGCCGGTCGCTCGAATTGCCAGGTTTGTAGCGTCCACGGTGTACCTAGCCAGCAACTTTTCGTGAAAATCGTAATCCTGGCTTGATGCTATGTTTGGAGGTGTGACTGAGGTTCTTATCTTAAATCCCGTCTCAACACCGGAATTAAAACTAGTTGGGATGTTACCTTTTAAAGAAATGCTATTTTCGTTAGCTGACTTATAGTACCCAGAACGTAAGTTATAAATTGCTTTTGCAGATAATCCGTCAATTGCCTTTGACCAAACAGCAAAATGTGCCATCTCACCGGTAAAATGATTATCGTAAGAAAGACCGGGATCCGAAGGATCTGCATCTGCACCTAATATAACAACGTCGGTAGATTCAAAATCCCATGCATAGTGAGGACTGAATCCTATTCTGGACATATACTCATAAGGTGTTAGTTGAACATCAATACCACCTAGTTCTACACACTCTTCGCCGGTATAGTCATATAGTACTGCAT
>Ga0115011_10000323_pt1 | contig 41145 bp, 34 predicted proteins | sample TroAtlMetagenome_2_FD_88705 | JGI IMG/M metagenome (GOLD analysis project Ga0115011, IMG submission 88705) | Marine eukaryotic phytoplankton communities from Atlantic Ocean - Tropical Atlantic ANT8 Metagenome | ecosystem: Environmental > Aquatic > Marine > Oceanic | place: Tropical Atlantic... | reverse complement strand
CTGCGATACCACCAAAACGAGGCATCTCATTGCCGCTCAGTGGCTGATTGAGTTTCTCACTCATTCTCGTACTCCTAGCAGGTTTCTACGCGAGATTTTCGGCAAGCGCTACGCGATGATTTCACTTCGCTTAGATAGGCCATCAGATCGCGCTGAACAGGATGAGTTTGAGGCGCAGCTAATTGAGTTGGTCGTGCCGTGAGCGCCGCGACAAATTCCCAGCACCGGCAGCTGACTGTCGATCGCTCCGCGCAGAGAACTGACTCAAAGATCGGGATATGGCTTATAGCAGTCCGGTAACAAGGATAGTGGTAATGGCGACAGGTAAGAGGTAGCGAATCAGCAGGTGCCAGACGTTGAACGCCAGCTCCGGAAGGTCGGCCAGTTCTGCTCTCAGCGTCTCCCTGCTGACCTGCCAGCCGACAAAAACGGCTATCAGCAGGCCGCCCACAGGGAGCGTAATCTGGCTCGAGACGAAATCCAGGATGCCGTTCAGGTCGAGGTTCATAACCTGAACCCCAGCGATCAGGTTGTAGGAGAGTACGCTGATGATTCCCAGGGCGCCCAGCAGCCCGAGCATGGCGGCGGTCGATTTCGCTCGGGTCAGACCTCTCTGCTCACTGAGCCATGCGACCAGGGGTTCAAGCAAGCCGACCATGGAGGTCACGGCGGCAACCGCCAGCAGGGTAAAAAATATCACTGCCACCAGGTAACCCCCTGGCATTTGAGCAAAGGCTATTGGCAGGGTTTGAAAGATCAGTCCTGTCCCACTGGCAGGATCCAGGCCGAAACGAAAGACCATGGGAAAGATCATCAGCCCAGCCAGCAGGGCAACCAGCGTGTCGATAGTCACAATGATCAGTGCACACCGCGTAATCGATACGCCGTCGGGTAGATAAGAACCGAAGATCATCATGCCGGCCATGGCGACCCCGACGGAGAAAAATGCCTGGCCAACAGCGGCGAGAAATGTCCCGCCGTCGATCTTGCTGAAGTCGGGAGAAAAGAGATAACTCAGTGCAGCACTGAATCCGTCCTGAAAGACATTGTACAGGACCAGGCCAGTTATCAGGATGAGCAGGACTGGCATCAGCACCCTGACGCACCGTTCTATCCCCTGGTTAACACCCAGGAAGATAATAGCGCCCGTCAACAGCAGGCTGAGGCCGGTCCAGAGAGTCATCGCCCCAATATTGGATAGTGCTGCAACGAAATTCTGACTGGCTATCTCCGCGTCCACGCCGGCAAAACCTGTCATCACGGCCTTGTAGAGATACCAGAGAACCCAGCCGGCAATTACGCAATAAGTGCCGAGGATGATGAAGGCGGTGATCAGGTTCAGGTTGCCGATGTGCCGCCAGCCGACCGCACGGCCTTCGCGTCGGCTGATATTCAGGACTGCCTGGGGTGGGTTTGCTCGGCCATTCCGGCCCGCCATGATCTCGGCCATCATGATGGGAATACCGATGATCACGACACAGATCACGTAGACGAAGACAAAGGCCCCGCCGCCATTTTCGCCGGTCATGTAGGGGAAGCGCCAGATGTTACCCAGCCCGACGGCAAAGCCGGTTGCGGCCATCAGGAAGCCGAAGGTCGAGGTAAACTGTTGCCCCTGCATGATTGCTGTCAGGCGCTCGCCATGTGTAGTTTGAGAATCTCCCGGTAGGTATCGAGGCGCTCAATGTGCAGTTGCTGGCGGACCTCATCTACCGTTCTTGTTGCTGGTAAGTTATTCATAACTATTTTCCTGGTTCTGTTCCTGGTTCCGTGCCGCAAGGGCATAAAGAAGATCGACATAGGATTTCTCTATGTCCGCCAGACCTGCCACCTTGCTGGTGGACTTAACAAGATAGGTTTCGTTCGGTGCATGAGCACCCTGGCCAAACCCAAGTCCAACCGGAATCATCGGTAGCTTCAGCCGCTCGGTGAATTGATAAAAAGGTGCACTGCCCGCAATACGTGGGTTAACAGTCGGGTCGGCGCCGTATTTCTTGTAAACGGAAATCACTGCCTGCACCAGGTCAGAATGCACGGAACTCTGTGCAGCGGGATAGCTGGACTTCACCGTCAGTTTGATGTCTTCAAAACCGTTGTCGTCAAGATGTTGTCTGATCAGACCCAACTGTTTGTCAGAATCCAGGCCCATAGGCAGGCGCGAATCCATCTTGGCGGTCGCCACATGGGGCAGGATTGTTTTAACACCTTCGCCCGTATAACCGGCCCAGATGCCATCGATGTTCATCGTGGGTGTGTAAATCAACTCATGCATGACATCGACACCCTGAATATCATCGACCCAGCGCTGCACACCCAAGACGTACTTCAATAGAGCTTCATTCTGTTTCAGCAGGTATCCCGCGATAAGCGATTGCTCTTCTTCCGTCGGTGGTCGTACATCGTCATAGTAACCAGGCACCAGTATGGTGTTGCCGTCCTCACTGACCAGCGTGTCTATCGCCTTTATCAGCCGCAGTACCGGTGAATCGGTAATCGCCTTGTAGGATCCATGAATCTCCGCACGGGATGGTCCACCCCATGCACCGCCGTTTGCTTCCAGCTCCCAATAGATGATGCCTTTCACGCCCATCATCAGGCTGGTCTGGCCAGCCAGATCCTGACCCGACATGGGAAAGATGACACCATCGGCACTTTTCAACCTGGATTCGTACTTATCGATGATTTGGGGGTAATTTGGTGAACCCAGTTCTTCTTCACCTTCTGCGGTTACCATGATGTTGACCGGCAGGTTACCCTCGACTGCCAGGATGGAAGATAACGCATTCAAAAAGGCGCGTTGTGGTCCTTTCTGATTCGTTGCTCCCCTCGCCATGATGGCCTGGCCCTGCTGCGTCTCGACAACATTTGCCTCAAACGGCGGCGATCGCCAGTCTTCCGGTTCCACCGGTTGCACGTCGTACATCATGTAGACCATCAATGTGGTTTCGGCTCCCGCATCGTAGTACCCCCAGACCCCTGGATGACCTTGGGTTTCAACCAGCTCTGCCTCCTGGAAGCCAAGGGCCTTTAAATCATCGCGCACCATCTCCGCCATATCCTGGATGCCAACATTCTGCGCGCTGATCGACGGCTGGCGCATCCAGCGTTGCAGGTTGGCGAGATGGGCATCCAGGTTGGCATCAATATGTTTGTAAACCGCCGCGTGATCACCACTGTAAGCAACAACCTGGTCGGTGCTGTAGGGATTCGACAGATCGATGTCGTATTTCGGGCGTTTGACTTCCGCGTTGCTGCCGAAAGCAACAATCAACAGTGACAGCAGGACAATTCGTTTCATAACTTGCTCTCAACTTTAATTCTTCTGCCAGCGTTTACCCGGCAGCAAATCAAATAATTCTTCACCCTGGTATATGACAGACGCAGACGAGTCTTCGGACCTCAATGCAACGGCAGCCATGGCAAATCCAAGTTTTTCGATATGAATACTGCGCCACCTTGCTGGCGCCAGCCAATCCAGGGCTGGCATCAGGGTGTCAACAATACCTGGTACGTGTTGGGTACCCAGCAATCCAGCCGGGCGGAAGATATGAGTACCCTGCTCAAAACCGAGATCGGTGAAGTTCTTTTCCACCTGGCCTTTCAGGTGAAAGTACAGGCCTCCGGCAACACTGGACAGCAACCAGGATTTCTTCGCGTTGATATCCGCTCCTGAACTGGTAAGAAGAACAGCCTTCCTCGCACCTGCCTCAATACCTGCTCTGGCGAACGCGGTGGCCAGTTCCACTTCCACCCACCGAAAGGTCTCAACATCTCACTTGCCGGAACCTATACCAATTGTCCCAACCAGCACATCTATATCACTGAGTACGTCGGCAAAAAGAGGTTCAACATCAGTACCTGGAGACATATCAACGACGTGCTCAACCATCCTGGACTGATCTTCCGGGAGCTCTTCCGGATTTGCTTTGCGACGATTAACGCAAACAACCTGGCTGACCTGCTCCTCGGGATAAGACACCAGGTTACGGAGGACACATTGGCCAACATTGCCGGTCCCGCCAATGAAGCCGATCTTCATACCAGCCTATGCTTCCATCAACTGCGACATCGCCCTCTTGCCTTCCATGGCGGCGGGGCCCCAGTGCTGGTTTCCCCGCAACTCGGAATGACCAAATGCGATTCGACCTGCTGGCTGGCTGACCACATCCCTGGCAGCCGGGTTACCATCTTTGCCAAACATAAAACCTGGTTCAGGCACGATATAGGCATGCCCCCAGCGATTCAGGATGATGCCTTCGATATCCCTGGCTGCATCAAAGCCGTAGTCGCCGAACAGGTCAGACAACTGCCGCCGGATCTTCATCTCGTAGTCGGCATAACTGGTGCCATAGAGCTCCCAGAGACCCTTGCGAGCCTGGGCCTGGGTTTCCATGCCAAGCGTCGGGAATGGCACATAGAAAGTCAGTACCGTTGGTTTGTCAGGATGCAGTGGCGGCTGGTAACTCGCCGTCTGCATGGGTTTACGGATGCTGCATTCATAACCGAATTCACCTTCATACATGGCAGCGGTAATACCGGCGTTGTACATAAAACGGAAGTTGTTTACGGCAACGTTCGCAACCAACATTGGTGCATTAACAAAAGTGTTGTAGGCGTCAAGGTGGCTCTGCGGCATATCCCGAACAACGCGTCGATTGATCCAGCCGCCACCAGCCATGACAACACCGCGCGCTCGGACTCGATACAAACGATCACCACGAGCATAGATTACTGACACCATATCTTCGGCGAGGTGCTCAACCCTGACGACGGTTGCGGAAAGTCGCATTCGAATCTTGTTGCCCTTGCGATCAAAGGCATCGCTGTTGAGGCTATCCGCGATGATGTCGTCAAAGGTGTCTTCACCCTTGATGGCATCCGGGATCAAGCGTTTCAGGAAATGCCTGGCAAAACCGCCATTGCCACCAGGAAAAGAATGCCTGGGACCGATGGAATAGTTGCTGATGCCCGCAAACCCAGGCAAAGCAATGTTCATGCAGGAATAAGCCGACACGCAATCCGCACCCAGGCCAATACCGCTGGCTATCAACGGGTTGATGTATCGCGTGACCGAATGATCCAGACCCAATACCCCTTCGAGGTATTGTTGGTAGGTCATGGAGTCGAGCCACTGATCAACATTCTCGGGAACCTTGTCCGGTCCTGAAGTAAACCAGCGGTTTAAATCATTTCTTTCCCTGTCTGAGAGCGGCGCCTCGGCAAAGTCGTTTAACATCGGGTTTTTGACAAGCTTCTGGCCCGCTGACGTCTTGTAAAAACGACCCGTTGAAATATACGGCTGACGCCAATGCTGGAAACCGTAATGATCGCCGCAGAACTGAAGGGGTTCGAGATCATCTGACCATTTCGGATAGGTAAACTCTTCAGGCACACCAACTTTCCGGTACCAGTAGGCATCACCACCGGCAAAGTCCTGGGCCTCGCTCTCAAAGTCCGGGATTGAAAAGCCATTGGCCCCCTGGGGGGCAATTAATCTTTCACCTCCCACCATAAACTCATTCTGCTTGGCGACGCCGCCAAAAACCGAATGGTTGTCCAGCAAGAGACAAGTATCTTTGTCGTCCGCGTTTTCCATGAAATGATAAGCAGCACCCAGACCCGCCATACCGCCACCGACGACAATTGCGGTGAAAATCTCGCCGGTGTCTTCAAAGTCGAGATTGCGACTGTCGAACTGGCCATCACGGATGGCATGCGCTTTAGTCATCACATCCGGTGTATGACCATGGGAGTTACGATAATCACCGATGCCACCTGGTCCATACCAGGTATTGCCAACCTCTGGCTGGCCCCACTTTGGTGTCGGTCTACCCATGACCTGACCTGGAGCAGCCGCAGACAGCAGACCAGCGCCGACACCAACAGCGCTGGCATTCAGGAAATCTCTTCGGGTGATATCTCGATCCATACCGAGATTTTTTCGCTCTTTATCCATGTTGTTCCTTTTCATAAGTCTGCGCTTGCAAAGCGGTTCCCCTGGCGGCTTCCTCAGCGAACGGGGCGGGATCATGTGTCATCTCTGGCAAACTGAGGCCCGTGGCGTTTGGTATCGCCTCAGTCATTTCGGTGAAGTGTTTAACATCAATAAATTGATCCGCTCCTGCCTCTATAACCAGAACCGGGTTCTTAAATTCAGTCAGCATTTCCAACCGGAAGTTTGGCGTTGTTGACCAGCCCCGTGCCAGGCCCTCACCCAGCCGACGAATCTTTCCAGGGGTCATACCAAGATTCTGCAACATATCCTGGAAACCCATTTCATCCTGCTCACCTGCAGCCAGCGTTTTTGGAAACTCTTTGACAAACCCTTTCGCCATTTCGTTGTAGACGTCCTGGTGGTACGGTGTGCCGCTCAGGGTGGATGTCCTGATTCGATGCGGATAGTCAAACAACAGGTGCAGCGACACGCAGCCACCATCCGAGTGACCATAGATATGAGCGTCTTCCAGGCCCAATACATCCAACAATGCCACAGCATCTGCGGCTTCCCGGGCATACGTGATTAGCCCGGCTCCAAACCCGGAACGACCATGACCCCGGGCATCAAAAGCATAAACCGTAAAATGTTCGCCATAAGCCTTTGCAAGTGCAGTTGCCGCAGGCATATCCGTCTGACCAAAACCGCCGTTGAGCATAAGTAACGGTGGACCATCGCCAGAGTTCTCGACCCACATGTCAAAATCGTCAACCCGAAGGTACTGGCCTTCCCTTACCGGTCCCTCAAAGCCGAGCGATGCCTGCATATCCTTGGTATCCATCAATCTGCGTCCTACCTCGCAGCAATGGCCTGCGCGGTACGGCGCGGGTCACCGCAGGCGCTGGCAACATCGCCTTCGATGCGAATACCTTCGAAAGAGCCATGAGTCCAGTTCCAGGGGTTAACCACTTCTATCTCGGCACCAGCCTTGCGCAGGGAATCAATGGTCTGCTGCCCCATATCAGCCTCGACCATCAACGCTTTGAAGTTCGCCATGGAGTTGCCGCCAAATCTCGGCTTATGTACTGCCGTACCGATATCCATACCAAAGTCCAACATATTCATCGAGTTCTGGACGATGTTTTCTGTCAGTGAAACGCTCGGTGAACCAGACGCCAGAACGGGTTTGCCATCTTTGGCGAAGATGTTCGGGCAGATTCGGGCGAAAGCCCTGCCACGAGGCTCGGGAAGTCCAGACGCGAAATGGACGCCACTGGCACACACATAAACGCCATCGACCCAGACACGTGTCGTAAACGGCATAGACATGACAGAGTGCAGGATTGTCGCGACGTTCCCGTCTGCATCAACCACGGTGACATGATTGGAGCCCGGCGGTGGTGGCGGCGGCACAACATCAAGCATGTCATAGACGCTGGCAGGTTTACCGGACAGTTTGCCGAATCGTTCTGCCGCATGTTCTTTGGACAGCAACTGTTCACGGTCAACGGGTGTGCCTGCCATTCGACCAGCAGTTTCATCGGTGTAAACCCGCCCCACCATTTGCATCAGCTTCAAGGTTGTCTCGGGTGAGTCAAAGGCCGGACCAAGCTTCTGGATGTCCAACAGCTCCGCCATGTTCATGATCTGAATCAGGGCTTCACCACCAAAATCCGGTGACGGCGAGGCAATAATCTCGTAATCACGATAGGTACCACGGGCAGGCTTGTCCCAGAATGGCTCGTAGGTCGCCATATCCTCAGCAGACACTGAACCGTTAGCAGCCTGCACGGCTGCTGCATATCGACGACCGAACTCACCCCGATAGAAATAATCACTGCCCTCTGAAACAAGACGCTCCAGGGTGTTGGCCAGTTCACCCTGAACCAGCAGGTCTCCTGAATTCATAAGAGCCTGATCCCGGAAATAAACATCCCGACTGAAATCGACCGCACCCAGTGCCGCGGATTCAATAAACATCTCACCCCAGAGGAACGGGTGAATCTCAAAGCCCTCCCTAGCGTAGTGAATCGCGGGTGCCATGACCGTGGCACGTGGCAGCTTGCCGTGGCGATCATGGCCGGCTTCAAAACCGCCCCAGAAACCGGGGATACAGGCCATGGTGGCATCGCGGGTTTGTCCCAGCATCGGCACCAGGTCTTGCACCGAGGCAGACAACGCAGGATGTTTGGCGGGTGCAGCCATCATGCCGTTTACATAACTGTATTCACCACTGGCGGCTTCGTAGTACAGCATTGAGAGGCAGCCTGAAAGCGTCGTCATATGTGGTTCAACTACCGCCTGGGCCATGCTCGCTGCCATGATCGCATCACAGGCATTACCACCCATCTCCAACATGTCCGCCGCAGCCTGTGATGCCAGCGGATGGGTGCAGACGGCTATACCTTTACGGCTACGGACCGCTTGCTTGCGACCAAAGTTGGCAGCCTCTACTAACCTGCGCCGAGCCCTGTTACCTGGTGCATGCCAACGCTTGGATCTGGCTCCCTGCGCCGCCGGGATGATGGTAGCGGCACCCGCAGCGATGGCTGCCTGCAGAACCTGCCTGCGCGAAACTTCGGACTGAAACATACTATGACTCCTGTATAGCCTGTGGCTCAGGCTGACTGAAAAAACTTTCTTTATCGAACCAGACAACAACCATGGCAAATACGGCCAGGGGTATTGCCTGCGCGAGCGAAACAAAAACAAAATCGAACCCGGTGGAGGACTCCAGAAGTTGCATACGATGGAACAACCCCTCGGTTGCGTTGTTGGTTGCGTGTGCAAGTAATGCCAGGAGCAGCGCAGCGCCACCCCGGTTCATTAACCAGGTAAAAGAGAAGGCAAACAGGACGGGCAGCAATGTCATTTCAAGGATACCGATAACGCCATAGATGACTTCGCCTTTCATCCCGTAGAAAAAACCCCAGAAAACCGGGAAATGCCACGCACCCCACACAAGCCCGACAATGATACTGGCCTTGAATGGTGTCATGTATGCCTGCAGACCTGGCTGGTAGTAACCTCGCCAGCCTACTTCTTCGCCAAGGAGAATGACCAGGAGAAAAAGAACAGAGAATGACCAGAGCTGTACTATTTCCGGTACAGTCATCCCTGTGATTTCCACTCCCAGGACCACGCCAGTCAGCCACTCTTTGAAGACCACGCCAATCGGCATCGCCAAAAGTGCAAACATATAAAGGTACACGGGTACACGGATGTGTACGACACGCTGCCATATACCATTCAGACCAGCTTTACCTCGAAAACCAAATGCGCAGATAAACGCAAAGGCCATCGGCATACCTATAATCAGAAAGGCTACCTGCCGGAACCACTGCAACCCTTCTTCAAGGTCGACCACAGGCTCTGGGAAGCCAATGACCAGTGCGACAACAAGTGAAGAAACCAGCACCAGGGCCGTATACGTCCAAATTTCCATCGGACGAATACTGAAATCCCTGACGACAGACACAGTCATCAGCGGTCTTCCTCAGCCACATGCAGCAGGGCATGCGGTATTGCTCGCCCAGCTACTACAACCGTCTCGATATATTGCGCGTTTCGAATGGTTTCGAGCGGATCTTTTTCCAGCACCAGGAAATCCGCCGACTTTCCGGTACTCAACGTGCCAAACTCATCGAGCTTACCCAGCGCCTCTGCGGCATTATGTGTGGCGGCTTTTATAAGAGTGGCAGGGGGCAAACCGGCATCCTCCAGCATCTGCATCTCAATATGCAGGGCAACACCATGTGGCGTTCCGACATGGGCGGCATCTGAACCAATAATAAATTCAGCACCAGCCGCATACAGTCTCCTTACACTGTCTTCAATGGCTTCCTGGGCACCACCTATCATGAGGGAATAAAATCCCGACAACATCTGGAACCTGAGCGCGTTCTGCCAGGATTCCTCGGGGTAGTCGAAATAGGTAGCAAAAACCTGCGGGTCACCGCAGGCTTTCTCGATATCTGACAACTCAAGTGAGCGATCGTAAACCTCGATCATCTTTGGGAAGACGGCGATGGTTGGCGCTACCTTGATTCGCTTTTCGACAACTTTGTCCACGGCGGCGTCGCTGATTGGAACATCGAACGTAATGTGTGCAAACGCATCGAGACCGCTGTCGGCAACTGCTACAAATGCTTCCGCAGTCATGACATGGGTTAACACCGGCATGCCAAATCCATGGGCTTCATCCGCTGCGGCCTTTAGCACAGGCACATAGTCCACAGGGGTAAACTCTGTGTCGACGCCCATTTCTGCACCCAGGAAACCCAGCTTGATGGCGTCATAGCCCTTCTCATGGAAGTCCCTGACCAGGGCTCGCATATCGTCCTCCGTATCTGCGGCAAACACCGCCGGGTTACCATCGAAGATCCACTCCAGGCCGCTGTTACTGATCGGTCCTCCTGCCAGGAGCACACGCGGTGCGCGCTCCATCTGCATGGCAGTCGCCCGCCCGGCCATTTCGATATGAACCGGCCCGCCCAGGGATACTGCCGTTGTGACCCCACTGCAGACATAGCGCTCCAGGGTGTAACCCAGCCGCTCTTTCATCCAGGCGATGTCGTCTGCTTCGGTCAGACTGCTGTCGAGCGCCTGCACGGATTTATCCATATGAATCCGTGAACTCTCCATAAAGTGAATGTGCGTATCGATGAATCCGGGTGTGATGAATTTACCCGAGACGTCAATCTGCTCGGAGACAGTCGCCAATGGCGCTGCCGCCGTGGGTCCGACGTAGGTCAGACCGTCACCGGAGACAATCAGTGTGCCATCTTGTATCGCCTCGCCTCCTGTACCGTCGATAAGCGTGGCGCCGACATAGGCGGTATCCGCAAGCGCACTGCCTGCAAACAGCACCAACCCCGCAAAAAGCGCCAGTTTCACTTAACTTCCCGATTTCCAGTTTCGTACATAGTGATCTCTACAGCCGTTATCTGCGTATCAAAGACGCATACCGTACCTCCTGACCTCAATAGGTGGGGGATAGTGCCCTCAAATGCGTCCATACCCCTACAGAGTAGTAAAACAGCGATTTTGGCCGACAAATATTCCTTTCTGAATCTGGCGAGACATGCCCTGTCCCGACACCAAAACTGGGGCCAGGTATGGCGCTCGCCAGAGTTAAAGTCGAGTTACGACGTCGTTATCATTGGCGGTGGCGGTCACGGTCTCGCGACTGCCTATTACCTGGCCAAAAATCACGGTATCACCAACGTTGCTGTTATTGAAAAAGGCTATATCGGCGGTGGTAACTCCGGTCGCAATACCCAGGTCGTCCGCTCCAATTATTTCTATCCCGAAAGCTCGGATTTTTATGATCGCTCACTGCAGCTGTATGAAGGCCTGACCCAGGATTTGAATTTCAACCTGATGCTGAGTCAGCGCGGCATCATGTCTCTGGCGCACTCACGTCATGAGATGGAAACCCAGCGCCGCTGGGCCAACGCCATCAGCATCAACGGTGTCGATTCGGAGGTAATGACTCCCGAAGACATCTACCGTATTGAACCGAGCCTGAATCCCAACCCTACCTACCCGATCGTCGGCGGTTTTATCCAGAGGCGCGGTGCCATGGTTCGCCACGATGCCCTGGTATGGGGACTGGCCAGAGGTGCCGATGCCCTTGGCGTCGATATTATTCAACAGTGTGAAGTCACCGGCTTTAACATGGATGGCGGTCGCGTGACCGGTGTCAGGACAACCCGAGGAGATATCAACACCGAACAAGTCGGTGTGGCGGTTGCCGGGCACTCAACACAACTGGCCGATATGGCCGGGTTCCGACTGCCAATTACCAGCATGGCACTCCAGGCCATGGTTTCAGAACCGATCAAACCCGTGCTGAACAGCATCGTGCTGTCAGCCATGATTCACGTCTACGTCAGCCAGTCGGACCGAGGCGAAATTGTCCTCGGTGGCGGCGCAGATGTGCACAACAGTTATGCCCAGCGCGGCACTGTGCCGCCAATGGAACACAATGTCAGGTCCATGCTGGAGCTGTTCCCGTGGATGAGCCGACTGAAACTGATGCGTCAGTGGGCCGGGGTTGTTGATATTTCCCCGGACACCACACCTATTCTTGGTAAGACTCCGGTTTCAGGTATGTATTTCAATTGTGGCTGGGGTACCGGCGGCTTCAAGGCAATCCCGGCAGGGGGAGAAACCTTTGCCCACACCATCGCCCACGACGATCCCCATCCGCTCGTTGCCGGTTTCGGTCTGGAACGCTTTTACACCGGCGCCCTGATCGACGAAGGTGCCGCAGCAGGAGTTGCCCACTAATGTTGCAAATTACCTGCCCATACTGCGGCCCAAGGGATGAAACAGAATTCTCCTTCGGCGGCCAATCTCACATCGCCCGACCCGATGAAAGCGTTGATGACAAAACCTGGGGTAACTACCTGTTTTTCAGAGACAACCCGAAAGGTATTCACTACGAGCGCTGGTGCCATACCCAGGGTTGCCGTCAGTGGTTCAATGTCGCCCGCAGTACGGTGACGCATGAAATCAAGGCTGTTTACGGCATGCTGGATCCCAAACCGGAGTTCGAGTCATGACCCGGTTAGCGGCAGCACGAGAAATCAGCTTGGACAGACCTGTCACATTCACCTTTGACGGCAAAACTTACCAGGGTTACGAAGGCGACACACTGGCATCTGCCCTGGCCGCCAACGGCGTTGATGTGCTGTCGCGCAGTTTCAAAAGACATCGGCCCAGAGGACTGTTTTCGCTGGGTATTGATGACACTGGCGCTATCGTCCAAGCCGGTACGGGTGCAACAGCCGAACCCAATGCACGCGCGACGGCAACCCCGGCTCTTGATGGCCTCGTCACCAATTCACAGAACAGCTGGCCGAGCCTGCAGTTCGATGTTTTGAGAACACTGGACGTCGTTTCGGATCTGTTCCCGGCAGGGTTCTACAACAAAACCTTTATGTGGCCAAACTGGCACTGGTACGAATGGGCTGTTCGACACGTTGCCGGTTTTGGCAAAGCACCAAAACTACCCGACCCAGACGGCTATGCGCATCAACACCTGAACGTGGATGTGCTGGTTTGTGGTGGTGGTCCAGCCGGTCTGGCTTCCGCCCTCGCCGAAGCAAACTCTGGAAAATCCGTACTTTTGGTCGAACAGGAGCCAACACTTGGTGGCAGTCTAAAAAGTGACCCCATGCAAATTGACTCGGAGAGCTCGGACACCTGGTTGTCCGAACAGGTCGATCTGATCAACAGCAATAGCAGCATCGATCTTCGAACTCGAACAACCACCATCGGGCTTTACGATCACAATTACGCGCTGTTGCTGGCGAATACTTCATCCAACGCACGTCAGGAACTGCTTCGGGTCAGAGCAAAAAAAATCATCATTGCCACGGGAGCCATTGAACAACCGCTCGTTTTTGAGAACAACGATCGCCCCGGCATCATGTTGCTCACTGCGGTGCAGGGCCTGGCACGCCGCTTTGGCGTTGTCGCCGGAAAGAAAATAGTCGTAGCCGGTAATCATGACCGTATTTATGCGGCCGCCGCCGAACTGTCCCGAGCGGGTCTGAATATCACCGCCGTTGTCGATGCCAGGACCAGCGTCGAAGCCGAGGTACGGGAGCCTGCGGAGAATGCGGGCATCAAGGTCATCACCGGTCACATGCCTTTTAACAGCAGCGGTGGTAAGCGCCTGAAAAACATCACACTGAACGCAGTCGACAGCGATGCAACCATGCAGATTAACTGCGACACACTTGCAATCAGTGGCGGTTATGCGCCTGCAGTACATCTCGCCTGTCACGCCAAGCTGCCCTTACGCTACGAGGATGATCTCGCAGCATTTGTTCCCGGTACCAGAGACGATTTAACACCCATTGGCGCTGCCGCAGGTGACTTCGACTTGACCCACACATTGAATCAGATCACCCAACCGAGCCGAAACGGCAACGATGTTATTTCTTTTTCAAGCAGTCTGGGTCCAAGAATCAATCCGCTCGGTGATAAACGCAATCAATGGGTTGACTGGGTTCATGACGTAACCCTGTCAGATCTTGAGCTTGCTGTTCGCGAAAACTTAACCTCAGTCGAACACCTGAAACGCTATACGACTAACGGTATGGCTATTGACCAGGGTAAAACTTCAAATCTTAATGCCCTGACCCATCTGGCAGCAATAACGTCCAGAGAAGTTGCCGAAGTCGGCACAACAACCTACCGGCCACCCTATACACCCGTCACCATGGGTGCCCTGGTTGGTGGTCGGTCCGGCCAGTTCTTCATGCCGGTGCAACGTCTGCCCATGCACGCGCAGCATGCATCGCTTGATGCAGTCTTCGAAGACTATGGCAGCTGGAAGCGCCCCGCCTACTACCGAAACGGCACCGAAGAGCAAAGCATCAATGACGAAGTACGCGCCGTGAGAAACGGGGTTGGACTTTTTGATCAATCGCCGCTCGGCAAGTTAGACGTGCGGGGTCCGGACGCTGCCGAATTTTTACATCGCATTTACCTGAACAATGTCCTGAACCTGAAACCCGGTGCCGGACGTTACGGCCTGATGCTGAACGAGAACGGCATCATCATCGACGATGGCATCTTCGCCCGAATCAGCGAAACACATTTCGTTGTTTCCACAACTTCCGGCGGCGCCAGTCGCATCTACAACATGATGGAAGAATGGTTGCAGTGTGAATGGGTTGATCTGAACGTAACGGTAACCAACTCAACCACCGCCTGGGCCAATGTCACCATCGCCGGTCCAAAGGCTCGCGACCTGGTGTCGAAATTTGATACAGACATTGATCTCAGTCGTGAAGCCTTTCCACACCAGAGTATTCGAACCGGTAGCCTCGAAGGCATACCCGTAAGAATTCTGAGAGCCAGCTTTTCAGGTGAGCTCTGCTACGAGGTTAACGTACCAACAGGCTACGGTGCCGCACTCTGGGACGCAGCAATGAATCATGGTGACGCATTCGGCGTAAAACCTTATGGCGTCGAATCCGTGATGACCATGCGGGTAGAAAAAGGTTTTATGCATATCGGTTCTGACACAGACGGCACTACCGTACCTGGCGATGTTGGCTGGGGTCATATCGCCGAGCGCAAGGCCGCCCAGTTCATCGGCAAACGTTCACTGTTTCGACCCCACAGTACAGCCGACGATCGGCATCAGTTTATTGGCCTCGAACCAGTCGATGGCGATACGCCGTTACACGCCGGTGGGCATCTGACTTCACGCAACGGTAAAGCATCAGAAGGCTATCTCACGTCCGCAGCCTACAGCCCGTCACTGGATCGCTATATAGCCCTCGGTCTGTTACGTCGCGGGCGCGATCGCATGGATGAGATCATTGATATCTACGATCAGGGAGCGAGACGCGCCGCCAGGGTTGTTGATCCCGTTCACTATGACAAGGAAGGGGTGCAGCTAAATGTCTAGCCTTGCCGTGTCACCGTCACTTGTCTCTTCATCCTTTCGCGGTCTGGCTGTAACCCTGGTTGCGGCAGGCCATCAACAACTTACAAACGTAAAAGCTCACATGCTGCCTGTTGACTGCTTCAAAACCGACGCTGAACCCGGCATTGAAAGCAACGGTATCATCTGGCTCGGACCCAACGAACGGCTTGTCATGGGTAGTGAAGTACCTGACATGCCGGCGCATGTTTTTGTTACCGATGTCAGCCACCAGTACACGCTGGTCGATATCAAAGGCAGACATATGCTCCGACTGATGCAGACGGGTACTGGCGCCTTTCCGACAACGATTGGTGGTGCTACCCGACTTGGCTTCGCCGACATGACACTCATTGTCCGTCACATTGATTCAGACCACGCCCGGTGCCTGGTAGACCGCAGCGTCGCCCAATGGTTCTGGGACTACCTGGTCGACAGAATAGAGACCCTCGGTTTGTAGCAATTGGGGTCGGGGTAAAATTTACAATTGTAAGCATGTTGTAAATTTTACCCGACCCCAATTTATAGCTAGCCACAAACCTGTTCGAACAGTTTCAGGAAGTTTTCGCCGAGAATACCCTTGATCTGCTCATCGGTGTAACCACGTGACACCAGGCCGCGAGTAAAGTTGATAAAGTCCCTGGCATCCTCATAACCCTCGGTTGTGCGTGACACCGAGATGTTGTGCTCAGGTCTGAAGCCAATTTCAGCGGTCTGCGAACCAAGGGTCACCTCTGCCAGATGGTGGGTCATCATGAAGGGCCAGTCGGTACCGATGGCAACATGTTCCCAGCCAATCAGCTTAACGATGTAGTCGATGTTATCGAGGATGACTTCAAAAGTTGGATTTTCATAAGGCGGCGCCAAGAAAAACGGCAAGGCATAAACACCTACAATGCCGCCGGTCGCTGCGATGGCTTCCAGCTCCTCATCAGACTTGGCACGGTCATGATTAAAGACAACTTCGGCAGCGGTATGATTTGCCATCACCGGTCGATCGGAAAAGAGACACGCGTCCAGTGTGGTCCGTTTGCCGCAGTGCGAGGTATCAACCAGGAAGTTACAGTTATTCAGGTGGTTGAGCAGTTTTTTACCGAAATTAGACAGGCCGCCATCGTGACGCTCGGTGCAACCGCTGCCAACATAATCCTGATTGTTATAGGTCAGCATGATCGCACGAACACCCAATTCAAAGGCGGCTGGATACAGGCCGAGGTCCCGAGGCAGGCCATCCGTCGGCGGCTGCACATTGCCGTAGGTAACATAGGTGCCCTCAGCATGGGCCCTGCGAAAATCCTCCGCTTTATGCGCTAGATTCATCCAGGAAATCTGCTCCGAAAAGCCCGCCATCGCTTCCGCGCCCAGAATCTGTCCCGGGCCGACACCAGTCACGGCATAACTCGCCCCGGTATGCCCGGCACAGAATTCCCGCAGGGCATCTGATGCACCTTCCGCCGATAACTCATACGGTAAGGTCATGGCCCGTGCGAATCGGGCAAACGGGTTCATAGACTCGGGCAGCCTCGCTTCAACCTCATCCTGGGGCAGTCGCTCATAAACTTCCGCGCCACCCGGTCCCATGCTGACCAGATCAATTGAAATACTGTCTTCATGCAGCTGCCTGGCATGCTGCTCCTGGGCTTCACTTAAACCAAAATCGAAGTTGCCTGACATATTTTATCCTCTTATTCGATGTCGCTAATGTAATGACGCAAGCTGATCAAGCCAACCCCACCGCTTCAGTGCATACAACGACGTACTCTTTAACCGGCACTGAGGGGAATACAGCAAAATCGCGTCTTCAATTAGAGAGCAATCCAGCAGGAGAAACTATGACAAAACCAGGAACCTGGGACTTTGGCCTGTCGGCAGAACAGGAAGCCCGCGCCGAGCAACTGCATACCGAATCTATCATCGTCGACATGGTGAACCAGCACCCGGGCGGCATGAACATCTTCAGGGAATACGATGAGCGCCAGCTTGAGCAGGTGTTCGGTGATGTTGGTGACGGTTTTTTTGGCCTTAGCCAGGCCATCTTTGCGCCCTATCAACTGGCGGCCACCGGCCAGTCAAACCTGATCTATGACTGGTGGCTGGAAAGCGGCATCACGGTCGCACCGCGCGCTGTGATGATGGGTCCGCAGGATGCCATTGCGCCGCTTGCAGCCTATGCGAATGAAATGGAATTTATGGCGGAACTGGACTGGCTGCGACCAATCACAACCACTGAAGAAATTCGCCAGGCTAAAAAAGACGGTGTTATCGCCCAGTATGGTTACTGCCAGCCCGTCTACGGTTTGTCTTCGAATATTGAAGACATCAACGGTGCCTATGACCAGGGTCTGCGCATGCTGATGCTGACTTACAACCGCCAGGACTATGTCGGTGCGGGCTGCACTGAGCCGACCAATGCCGGTATCTCCATGTACGGCCAACAGGTCGTCAAACGCTGTAATGAACTCGGCATTATTGTCGATACCTCCCATTGTAGTACCCAGACGACACTGGATGCCTGCCGAATGTCTGAGACACCTGTTTTTGCCAATCACTCCTGTGCCCAAGGAGTCTACAATCACGCCCGGGGCAAAAATGACGAAGAACTGGATGCGCTCGCCGAAACCGGCGGCGTGCTCGGGATCGTTACCGTACCTTTCTTCCTGTCAGGCGAAGAAAACCCAACCATCGAAGCAGTTCTCGATCATATCGACTATATCGCCGGACGAATTGGTACAGATCACATTGGCATTGGCACCGACTGGCCCATGCAGGCACCGGAAGACATTGTTGAAGCAACATTGGGTGGCATGGTTGAAGAAATCGGTTTTCGGGAAGAAGACAACATTTCAACCACCAAAACCCTGATGGGTTTTGTGGACTATCGGGACATGCGCAATATCACTCGTGGTCTGGTCGCCAGAGGCTATGATGACGACCAGATTAAGGGGATTCTCGGCGAGAATTTTATGCGCTGTCATGCCGCGGTGTGTGACTAGGAATTGGATGTGAACCAGGGTGAGTTAGACGAGCTGCTCAATACGGGTCTCAGGGAGACTGATAACGCTGCTGGAGGACAGGTCGCCTTCCTGCAGGGCGACGAAGTAATGAGCGCTGCCGCAGGGGTCGCCAACCTGACGGGCAACCTGCCTGTCGTTGATGAAACCCTGTTCCAGATTGGTTCTACGACCAAGGTCTACAATGCTGTTCTGCTGATGCAACTGGTTGAAGAGGGTGAGGTTGACCTTGATACACCAGTTGCCGAGTACCTGGTCATTCAGATATCGCCCGATAACCGGCAGGGCGACATCACCCCTCGGCACCTGCTCTCCATGTCGAGCGGTATCGACAATGGTCCGTACCATGACACCGGTCGCAATGACGACTGTGTCGAGAGACTGCTGGAATGTCTTGCTGACATCCCGATGATTCACGAACCCGGTAAGGGTTACGGGTATACCAACTGTTCCAGCGATGTCGCCGGACGTATCACCGAGGTCAAGCGTGGCAAGTCCTGGGACGATGTTTTGCTGGAACAGGTGATCAAACCAATGCATCTTACCCAGACCGATTCTCTCTACGAAAGGTTGGTCTGCCACCCACTTGCTGTTGGTCACACGGGCTCAAGGGACAAGCCGGAACTGCTGCCCTTCTGGGGACTTTATCGCGGCCATGCACCGGCTGGCTCAACAGTCTGCGCCAGTGCCTCTGACCTGGTGCGATTCGGGCGTTTGTTTCTGAACCTGGTTGACGGAGTGCTGGGCAGCGACACCATCAACCAGATGATGGAAAAACAGGTTGATACACCGACTAAATTCACGGCTCACGGTTGGTGTCTCGGCCCCTATTACAAGGTCTGGGATGGCGTTGAAATCTGGGGTCACAGCGGCACCAATCTTGGCGGCTCTTCTACCCTGCTCTGGATCCCCGAAAAAGAAACAGCCGTTGCCGTGACTTCAAACCATGCTACAAAGGGGTATCCGTTGGCCGCTTTCTGTTTTAAGGAAATCCTTGGAGAATTTGGTATCGCCATGCCTGACAAGTTCGAGCCTGTTAGAGCGGACGAGGACATCAGCCAGCATGTCGGCCAATACCAGGCTCACCAGGTAACCATCGAGATCACCCAGGTTGACGATGACACCCTGCACGCAAAGAAAACCACCCAGCAATTCAATGAAACAATCATTGAGTCGGACTTAAAGCCACTGGGTGCTGGTCGCTTCCTGGTACTGGACCCCGTTTTCTCAGGCAACCGTGACTGGGACCTGGCCTTCTGGGATAATTGCCTGACTGATGGTGTATTCACACTGAAGAGGGCTTAGGCCGTAAGAACGACATGCGCGAAACATCCGATGTTCGCATCGCCAGGTCGCAACCACTGGTAACACCGAAGGAGCTGGCGAGCGAATTTCCCATTGACGAAAATGCCAGTGAATTCGTCTGGCAGTCGCGCCGCCAGATTGAAGCTATTGTTTCGGGCGAAGATAATCGCCTGCTCTGTATTGTTGGCCCCTGTTCCGTCCATGACACAGCTGCCCTGCTCGACTTCGCGGTGGGCTTCAAAGAAGGCACTGCCGACCTGAAGGATGCCATCCTGCCCGTACTTCGCGTCTACTTTGAAAAACCGAGGTCCGTTATCGGCTGGAAAGGATTAATTAACGACCCGGACCTCGACGGCAGTTTTCATATATCGAAGGGGCTCAGGCTTGCACGCGAACTGCTTATCAAGGTTGCAGAGCTGGAATTGCCCGTTGCAACGGAGTTTCTGGACACCACATTTGGCCAGTACTATGCAGACCTGATCAGCTTCGGCGCCATTGGCGCTCGCACTGTCGAAAGTCAGGTCCACCGCGAGCTGGCTTCCGGACTATCGATGCCGGTTGGCTTCAAGAATGCCACGAGTGGCGACATCAGCGTTGCCATTGATGCCATCCGGAGTGCAGCGCATGCACACTGGTTCCCTTCCCTGACACCCGACGGCGAACCAGCCGTCCTGGAATCAACCGGTAACCCACACGCGTACCTGATTCTGCGAGGTGGAAAAGACTCCGGCCCCAACTACCAGGCCAGTCACATCAGAGCTGCAGCTGCCGCCCTGCATAGCCAGGAATTGCCCGAATCATTGATCGTTGATTGCAGCCACGGTAACAGCGAAAAAAATCACGAACGCCAGCTTGACGTTGCCAGTGACCTGGCCGGGCAAATTACTTCGGGCGAACCGGCGATCCGTGGCATCATGATGGAAAGTCACCTGGTTGCAGGTCAGCAATCCATCGATGCCTCACCGCTGACTTATGGCCAGAGTATTACGGACGCCTGCCTGGCCTTACCGGAGACCCTGGCAGCACTTCAGACACTCGCCGAGGCAGTCAAAAAGAAGACGTAACCCTACTTATTCCTGTGACATATACCAGTCGACGTGTTTTTCAAGCAGGGCCAAGGGCATGGCGCCGCTACCAACACTTGCGGCATGGAATTTCTTGATATCAAATGCGTCACCCAGTTTCTTTTCCTGCGCCTCGCGTATTTCCCTGATCTTCATAAAGCCAAGTTTGTAAGCCAGCGCCTGCGCGGGCATATCAGTGGAATAACGTAGCGTTTCTGTTTTGACCTCGTCTGCGCCGGAAAAGGTATTCGCAGTCATATACTCCCGGGCTTCCTCAAGTGACCAACCCATCGCATTCATACCTGTATCGACAACCAGGCGGTTTGCCAGGAAAGCTTTGAACAACAACCAGCCATAACGATCCCAGGGATCGTCCATGATGCCCATCTCGAAAGCCAGACTCGCCCCATAGTTCGCCCAACCTTCAGTAAAGGCCGCATACATCAGTCCAGTGTTCTTGCGAAACGGCGAGAAGTTTTCATTTTCATTCTGCAGGGCAATATGAAAATGGTGACCAGGAACCAGTTCGTGATAAACCAGTGCCGCGGTCCATACCATGGGTCGCTCATCCAGTTTTGAACCATTGAAACGGTAGTAACCAACAGGTTCACTCGGGCTCGGCGTCTGATAGTAACCAAAAGTCATACCTGGCTCAGCAGCCGGGTCGAGCCGCTTCACGCCATAGGCTGCCTTCGGCAGTACAGAAAAATAGTCGGCAATATGTGGCTCAATACGACGAACGTAGGCCATGTACCGTTCTGCAACCTCTTCCGGGGTAGCAGCAAAGAAACGCGGATCATTACGCATCTGTTCATGAAACTCCGCCTGGCTGCCTTCGAACTCCATCTGGTTGCGAATTTCAGCCATTTCGGCCTGAATCTCAGCCATATATGCGAGGCCGCGTCGATGAATCTCCTCTGGCGGCAGATCCAGGGTGGTCTGTTGACGAATAGCAAACTGGTATGCCGCAAGACCGCCTGGGTACTGACCCAGACCGACGGCCTCTGGCGCTCTCTCCATGTAGTCATCACCGAGATAATCAAGCAGCGCGTCTACAGCTGGTGTGATTCGTTGAGTCAACGCTAATTCGATACCGGCAGCAAGTCGGCTTTGCTCGGCTTCAGCAAGCGCCGCCGCGCGCTCATCTGACACTGCGGCCAAATGTGCAATCGAACCACCAATACCGACAACAGTCTGGCGCGCGCCCGGTAATGCAGATTTAGGCAAGAGTATGCCGCGCTCTTCCTGGCCTTTGAGTTTGGTCAGATCGTCTTCGATATAGCGGCCTATGTCCTGAAGAAATCCCAGGTATCGATCAACGTCCTCTGCACTTTCGAACGTCGAGGACGCCAAAACGCGTGGAATCAACCCGCTGAAGGTAAAGCCAGCAGCATAGGGCGTAATCCCAAAGTCGTGCCAATAGTACATTTCTGCTTCGACGGTCTGCCGCAGGAGGCCCTCAAACATGTCGTAGGTCAGCTGATCATCATGACTGAGTTGTTGTCGGTCAATTTTGGCCAGGTCCGCTAACCTTGCCTGCGCCTTTTCAGCATCACGCAGAGCAGCAGCCGGGCTCAGGTCCGCCATCTTCTCGACTTTCATGCCAGACATCATGCGCAAATACGGCGACGCTTCTGTTACCTCCGCCATATGGGCATTGGTTAGTGCCAGAAGATCAGCTGAATAATCGCGCTGTTCTTCTACATCGGGGATATCTTCCGAAACAGGCTGCTGGTTTTCACTGCAGCCTGCCAGCGCAATGGCAATAGCCAGCAGAAAAAGTCTGGTAAATTTCATCAGCTTCGTTCCTCTGCGATATATCGATCGACGTGATATTCCAATGCGGTTAACGGAATCGAACCCACATCCAGCACCACGTCGTGGAAGTCTTTCAGGTTGAACTTGTTGCCCAGGGCGTCCATGGCTTTCTGGCGCAGATCCAGGATCTTGGTATCACCCAGCTTGTAACCCAGCGCCTGCCCGGGAATATCACTGGAATACCGTAACGTTTCACTGTTGATCTCAAATTCACTGAAGAAGGTATTCTCGGTCATATAGTCCCGGGCTTCCTGCAGCGACCAGCCAAAGGCATTCATGCCTGTATCCACGACCAGGCGACTGGTCAGGAAGGAATCCGAAATACAGCGTCCGTATTCATCCATCGGTTCTTCGTACATGCCCATCTCACCAGCCAGGGTTGCCGCATATTCTGCCCAACCTTCGGCATAGGAAGTAAACATGACCTTGCCCCGGAACCCTGTCAGGTTTTTATTTTCTTTTACCTTGGAAAACTGGAAATGATGACCAGGAATCAGCTCGTGATAGATCAGCGCACCTGCCCAGGCCTGGGACTTTTCTTCCAGCTTGTTGGCGTTGAACAGGTAATACCCTTCCGGCTTGCCGGGCCGGGGCGCATCGTAGTAACCAAAGGTCATGGATTCCGCCAACTCCGCTGGCAGTGCCTTGGGCGCATACGGCGCCTCAACAAGCTCGTTGAAGTGATTCAGCATCTCCGGTTCGATGCGACGCAGATACTTATTGTAGTTTGCCTCAACCTCATCCGGTGATTCGGCAATAAACTGTTTGTCGACTTTTAGCTTCTTGTGAAACTCGGCTTCCGTGCCTTCACCCATGATTTCACGTAATTCCGCCATGCGCGCCTTGATCCGGGCCATGCGCTCATGACCCGCATCATGAACTTCCTGTGCCGACATCTGCATGGTGAGATGAAGGGGAATGAGCGCTTCATAAACTTCAGCGCCACCCGGAACGGAACATAAACCGACGGCATCCGGTGCTTCTGCCTCGTAATCACTGTCAAGATAGCCCGACAGGGAATCGAAAGCAGGTAACACAGACTTGTTAAGTCGCTTCCCAACTTCCGCAGCAAAACTGTCTGAACCGCTGACACCGGCAATTCGATCTGAATCAACCAGCAAGGCACTGCCAGCAACCTGACCCATACCACCCAGCATGACCCGTGCCTGGGCTAATTGCGGTTTGTTAATGCGAATACCGCGTTCGGCCTGCCCTTTGGTTCTTTCCAGCATCTGACGGATGAGCCGGCCATAGTCTTCAACGAGGCCAAGGTAACGATCAAGGTCACCGGAGTGATCGAACGGCTGAATGGCACAGGCCTGGTGAATAGCATTTAAAACGAAGCCACCGGCGTAGGCAGTCATGGAAAACATGCCAGGGAAAGCACCCGCCAGATCATGGACATGCCAGTAATGTTTTCCGAGCGTACTTTTCTTCAGGAATTCCTGTTTTGCGACCAGCACGGAGATCGCCATGTCGTGGGGCAGTGATTCCAGATCGATATCGTCAATCAACTTGAGGTATTTATCCGCCTGTTCACCGCGCTTGATGGTTTCTTCCTCATCAATCAGCGGCAGACGATCTAGTGGCCTGCCTGCCAGCACCGTCGAGTAGAAGTTATTGTCCAGTTCTCGATTAACAGCATCGAAAACCCTAAGCGCCAGGCTCACGGATTGGTCTTTCATCATTGCTCTACCCTCCGGGTAGTTCGATCAGGAGATTTGATTAAGCGGTCTGCATTTCAGCATCACGTTCGCGCAGAACGACCAGGGAGCTGGAGATATATTTCTCGACCATGCTGACCGAGACATCCATATCATCCGCAATCTCGGCGTAAGAGCTGCCCTCGATTCGATGGCAGGAAAATGCCTTCGCGGCCTTGTCGGCGACGCCGCCTAAAGCATCATCCAGCTGTTCCAAGCGTTCAATCTGCTCTGACCAGAGCGATGGCTCAAACTCGTTAGCGTCTTCCAGATCATAGGCAAAGTCGTCAATGCAATCCATCTGGTCAAGTTTGCGAACGGTGCGTCGACGCCACCGGTCACGCAGCAAATTGGTTGCTGCGACCCGCAAAAAGCCTTTTGGATTGTCCGGTGGCGCCTTGTCCACCTGTCGGATCAGTCGAATGAAGAGTTCCTGGATCAGGTCTTGTGCTTCTGTCTCATCGACAGAACCCATAAAAAAACCCTTCAGTTCTCCCCTGTACTCGTTGAAGTTTTTGACTATCAGCTCGTTTCGGATGGCTAATTTGACTGCTGCCAGGTTACCCATGGGCTCCCCTCTTTTGGCGCGTTCAGACAACCATACACTAGTGTATTGAAAAATTTCAACAGTGTTTGGAAAAAAATACACTCCTGTATTGTGATTTTTTCATCTAACTCCCTGTATCCAGCGCCAGACGGTCGTTCGGATAGGCTTTGATCAGCAAGAAATAGTGCACAACACCCCACAAAGTCACCGCTACAGCGATCGCGAGGGCATACTGCAGCCCTACCGCGGAGCCGTAGGTCGGGGCAAAATAGTCACTCAGGATGCCAACGAGCAAGGGGCCGCCACCAACCCCGATAACACTTGAGGTAAAGCCGACAAACGCCGAAGCACTGGCTCGCATATTCGGTAATACAACGGTCTGCGTGGCAGTCAGCAAGGGACCAAAGGACACACCACCCAGGATGTTAACCGCCATAATCAGCCCCAGGCTGACGGTAGCAGAAGGTGCGAAGATTGCCAGTTCATAAAGCGGGAAGACACTCACTGCAGAAATCAGCGGTAACCAGACCAGCCACATGAAATTACGCTTCACCAGGTAGTTGGCAACCAGCCCGCCAACAATCGCACCACCGGCAGCGCCGAGCCCAAGGGCAACGCCGAAGTAAAAACCCACTTCAGCGACCCCCAACCCAAACTGCCGGATCAGGTAAGCGGGCATCCACTGGATGACGCCAAACATCGCCAGGTTGCTGAGTGCACTGGTGACAACCAGGTGGCGGTAGGAACGAATACTTAGAAGATGCTTCAGGACAGACAAAAACGGCGGCGCCGCTTCTGCCTTGATACCGTCAGCCTGGCCTCTTTCGGGTTCTTTCAAGCCGACACCCACCAGCAGAATCACCGGCAGGCCAACCACAGCGGCAACCACAAAACTCCAGCGCCAGCCGTAGTTTTCCGCGACATAGCCGCCCAGGGTCAGACCCGCTGTCAGGCCGATGGTAGCGCCGCTGGTGAAAATGGCCAGAATAGCCGAGCGTTGCTGGGTCGTGAAGTAATCACCAATCAGGGAGTGCGACGTCGGTATGGCACCGGACTCACCTACCCCAACGCCGATTCGCGCCATAAAAAGATGCCAGAAATTCTGGGCCAGGCCTGTGATGGCTGTCATCACGCTCCAGGCCAGCATACTGACAGTGAGGATGACTTTGCGGTTATAACGGTCTGCAAGCCAGGCGATAAACAACCCTGCTGTGCCGTAAAAGATGGCAAATGCCAGGCCCGTTAACAGACCAATCTGTGTGTCACTCAACTCAAGTTCGGCCTTGATCGGTTCAATGACAACAGACAGGACCATACGATCCATGTAATTGACAAAGTTCACCAGGAACAGGGCAACAACGACGAAGGTCAGGTAACGGCTGGTCTGGTGTTGGGACATGAAATACTCTACTTTTGACTGTTTCTGGTTATAGCTATCGAGACGCACTTAAACAGGCGTTTCCACAGTATAATTGAGGTTCGACGCAGTCCTGAACGTCTATATGAGTATGAACCAACAAGAACAAATACAAGCCAAGCTTGTGCCCTCAAAAGGCTACCTGAACTACGTCCTGTTTATGCTGGCCGTCGTTGCCTTCTTCAATTACCTCGACCGCATGGTACTTTCCATGCTGCTGCAACCGATCAAGGATGAACTTGGTTTTTCAGACGCCCAGCTGGGTCTCTTAACCGGCTTTGCCTTTGCGGCTTTCTACGCCACTTTTGGGATTCCCATTGCCCGACTGGCTGATCGGAAATCCCGTGTCACCATCCTGTCTGTTTGCATGGCGCTCTGGAGCGCCATGACCGCGGCCTGCGGTCTGGCACAGAATTTTATTCATATGCTGCTCGCTCGCATGGGTGTCGGCGTCGGCGAAGCCGGTTGTGTGCCAACCAGTCACAGTCTGTTAAGTGATTACGTGCCACCGGAAAAACGCGCCCTGGCACTGGGCATTTTCCAGACTGGTGGGGCTGTCGGTGTCATGGCTGGATTTATCGCTGCCGGTTGGATTGCCGATCAATGGGGCTGGCGTATGGCCTTCTTCCTGATCGGTATACCAGGTGTATTGATAGCAGTCGTAGCCAAAATGACACTAAAAGATCCACCGCGCGGTAATTACTCCACCGAACCTGAGCCGGAGCCTGAATCATTTATGACGGCGGCCAAAGCGCTGCTAGGCCGTAAAACTTTTGTTCACATCCTAATTGCCTACTCTGTTGGTTTGTTCGCCATCTATGGCATCAACGGCTGGAAACCCTCCTTCTTTATCAGGGTCCATGAGATGTCACTAACAGAAGTTGGTTGGTGGGTTGGCGTGACCAGCGGCTTTGGTGGTGTTATCGGTACCTTTCTTGGAGCCGTTTATGCCACCAAACTCATCGAGCGCGACCGTCGCTGGGAAGTCTGGTGGCCTGCCTGGGCTTTCATCGTGGCAATACCGTTATTCGCTTTCGTGTTCCTCACACCCAATATCACTGCTGCGTTTGTTGTCGTTTTTATTGGCTCCTTGGTCACGGGCTCAAGTATTGGTCCGGGCATGGCCAGCGTACAAACCGTCGCTGAACCCAGGCAACGGGCCACCGCTGTCGCCTTTGTCATGTTTACCTCCGCCATTCTTGGCCAGGGTCTCGGCCCGTTTCTGATTGGTTATGGCTCAGATCTCCTGACGCCGTCACTCGGCGCCGATGGCTTGCGCTGGTCCATGGTCTTTTCACTGGTGATATTTCTCTGGTCGTTTGTGCATTTTATGATCGCCGCCAGGCACCAGAAAAACGACGCCATCTCTTAAAGGCAGTATTCATGAAAGCTTACGAACAGGCTGCAGCCAAGTTTGCCGAAATCCAGAAACTGCAGGCCGTATCGACCCAGCTGTTCTGGGATTCAAAGACGATGATGCCGGTTTCAGCCTCATCGGGTCGTGGTGAGCAGATGGGCGCCCTGACCCAGGTAGTACATGAGAAGAGCACCGATAAGGAACTCACAGACCTGATCAACGATGCCGAGCAGGAACACAATGAACTGGATGACTGGCAGCGCGCCAACGTCAGGGAAATGAAGCGACTTAATGTCCATGCTCATGCCGTAGCTGGCGATACAGCTGTTGCCTTCGCCAAGGCCCGCAACGATGCCGGTGTTGCCTGGGTCAATGCCAAGGCCAATAACGATTTCAATTCTTTCCAGCCTCACCTGGAAAAAGTGTTTGGGTTGCAGATCGAAATCGCGCAGGCCAAAGCAGAAACACTGGGGCTTGGTGTTTACGACGCTCTGCTGGACGAACATGACCCAGGTAGCAGTACGGCCGAAATCGACAGGCTGTTTGGTGAACTGGAAGCCTTCCTGCCGGATTTTGTCCGGGAGGTCAGCCAGAGGCAGACAGAGCCCGTACCGCTTAGCACCGTGGATACAGGCCTGCAGGACAGCTTTATCCGAACCGTGATTCAACGGATCGGCTGGCCGGAAGACGGCAGACTGGATCACACCGAGCATCCTTTCGCCATGGCAGGTTCACCTGGCGACCCGCGTATCACCACACACTACGATGCTGACAATGTCATGTTCACCATGATGGCGGCATTCCACGAATGTGGTCATGGCATGTATGAACTTAACCTGCCAAAGAACGACTATGCCTACCAACCGGTTGGTCTATACCGCGGTGGCAGCACACACGAAAGCCAGTCACTTGGGGTCGAGATGATGGCCTGTCGCAGCGAAGAGTTTCTTGGCTGGTTGTTTCCGAGATTGCGGGATGCATTTTCTGTTTCAGGAGACGCCTGGACTGACGAGAACCTGATGGCGCACTACCGCCGTTTACAACCGAGCTTTATTCGCATCAAGGCAGATGAAGTTACCTATCCACTGCACGTTATCCTGCGTTACAACCTGGAACAACGCATCCTGAACGGCGACCTTGCCATCGCTGATATCCCGGATGCCTGGGATAACGAAATTGAACGTCTGCTCGGCATCCGTCCGCCTTCATTGTCAGAGGGCTGTCTGCAGGACGTACACTGGTCCATGGGACTGATTGGTTACTTCCCAACCTACCTGCTGGGTGCACTGAAAGCCGCCCAGTTCTTTGATGCCGCAAAACGCTCTAAAGATGAACTGTTACCGGCGTTGGCCGAGGGTGAGTTTGCTCCCTGGATGGATTGGCTCAAGGACAACGTGCATCAGCATGCGTCTTTCTACTCCGCCGGAGAACTGGTGGAACGAGCTACCGGCAGCCAGCTGGCAACCACTGCCCTGATCGCGCATTTTGAAGAACGCTATGGTGAGGCTATTCTTTAGAAATAAAGGGCTATCTCTTCCTGACTGAGCTTACCCGTCAACACAGAGACATAGAGGGGCAGAAGCGCCATCCGTTCATCAAGTGTTTCGTTGTAACCAATAGTGTAGTAGCCCACCTGGTGGAAATAGGTAATTCGCGCCCGAATAAATGCCTCGTCGTCCTCGTATCCGAAATCGAGGAATATCCGCTTGATGGCCTTGATCCGTCCCTCGTCGACATCCTTGACGACTTCCGCCACATCTTCCGATACCCGGGCCCAATCCCGGATGGCCGCCTCCAGGCCAGCATCAAATTGCTCTTCGTCGATCCAAAGGTGCACCAGGCGCAGAAATTCATCCATGCCGCACGAACCTTCCTTGAGCAGAAGATCATCGAAAATTCCCAGGCTGAACGAATGCCAGCTGGCCAGCATGACGTCCAGAAGATGATCCCGATCCTTGAAATGCCAGTAGAAACTGCCGCGGGTGACACCAAGGTCCTTGGCGAGCAAACCGATCTTAACGCTGTCGATACCGCCGCTAATCAGCCGTTTTTCAGCTGCCGCGAGCCAATCCTGGGGACTCAGGCGTTGCACTGCGCGCAAGGGTGGCGTGTTAAGACTCGGCATAACGTTTCTCGGTTTGGTTACTATTAAATGACGCAAATGGGCGAATAAGCCCTCAATTGAGCTGATGAAAGGTAACCCGTTAATATCGATGAACCATCGTCACCCTTGATTTCCTTCTCGAAGAAATCAAGCAGCGCCTGTTCATGTTGGGTCAATTCCCAGTATACATCAGCCAGCTCGGCTGGCGCACCTGTTTCAGCCGCCTGAAACATCTGTAAGGCATCCCGGGCGTACGGTTGCATCATGGTGACCAAAGAAGACCAATCCTGAATTTCAAATTGATCCAGAACAGTTCGGCCGTAACTTACGGCTTCTGCCTGTTCCGCTTCAGTGACGGTAAATGCCTGACTCGCCGCCAGGCTTGCCGCTGTCTTCTGCTCAATACCGGCCAGAAGCTGCAGTGCTGATTTGCGTTCAGGAAACCTCTCGGCAAGGCAGTTCATCATGACCTCACCGGACAGTTCCGCCAGGTAGGCCTGTTTCAGGTAGGTTTCCGGGGTGTCAGCGGATGGCATCTAAGGTATCTTTCACAAAACAAATTGCATTATACAACTACCCATGAGCGTAAACGTCATTGAAAGCGACATCGTCGAAAAAGTTTTAACCATGCCGGTCTGCATAGACCTGATGGCAGAAACACAGGCAGCTATCTCTGCAGGGCAGATAACGCTGCCACTGCGGGCAATTAACCCGGTTTCAGACGGCAACGGGTATTTTGGCCTGATGCCGGGTGAGGTCGCCGCAACCAATGTGTTTGGCGCAAAGATTGTTTCGCTCTTCCCTGCCAACCCTGGACAACGGGACATTCCAGCCGTCCAGGGGTATATCCTTTTGTTCGACCGGGAAAACGGTACACCAACCTCGCTGATTGAGGCGGGTTCGGTAACCGCAATTCGGACAGCCGCGGCAAGTGGCGCTGCAACACGGGCACTCGCCCGTGAAGACGCCAACTCTCTTGCCCTGCTCGGCTATGGCGTACAGGGCGCAACCCACCTTGAGGCGATAAGCGCGGTCAGGGATATCAAACGGGTTTTCATCTGGGGACCGAGTATCGATAAAGCCGCAGCTTTTGCCGAGAAACATGCCAGGGCTAATGTTGAGATGATTGCCGTTGCTGATGCGGGCGAAGCCGTCAGCCAGGCCGATATCATCTGTGCAGTATCCAACGCTGCCGACCCTATCGTACCTGGCAAGGATCTGGCACCGGGTTGTCATGTCAACCTGGTCGGTGCTCATTCACCGACGACCCGCGAGGCCGATGCCGAGGTGTTTCAGCGCGGCCGCGTCTATACGGAGATCACTGAATTTGCCCTCTCAGAAGCCGGTGACCTGATCATACCGATCAACAACGGCAAATATGCACCGGATAAAATTATCGGCGAACTGGGCGCCCTGCTGAACGGTGATATTGAGGGAAGAACCGACCGGGAGCAGATCACCGTCTACAAGAGCCTGGGCAACACCGCGCAGGACCTCGCGGCGGCTGAATACATCCAGCGAAAATTGAGTCCCTGAGGTACTGACAACTCCTGCAGGGACTCGTTGGGGAACACTGTCTCCCAATTAGACGCACCTCAGCCAACTGACCCCCAACAAAAATTGATATTTTTTGCACACATTAATGGCCGTGATGTTGAGGCCGACCCTTGTCCGATGCGTCATTGTTAAGGGTTCCACATGCGGGGCAGGGTTATGCTCACTTTCACCAATGCCAATGTTTTCAACGGTCGCGACGATTCTCTTATGTCCGTCAATGTCACCGTTGAGGACGATCGAATCTCGAAAATCTCCGCTGATCCGCCTGCCGGAGGAGACATCATCGACTGCGGCGGCAGAACATTGATGCCGGGCATGATTGATGCCCATATTCATGCCTACTTCTACGACCTGAATATGAATCGTCTGCAATATCTGCCAATGACGACACTGGCCCAGCACGCCGCCAATATGCTGGGCGACATCCTCGACCGCGGCTTTACAACGGTCCGTGATACCGGGGGAGCGGACTATGGATTGTGGCTTGCCATACAGCGAGGATTGCTGACATCTCCCCGCCTCTATTACTGCGGACATGCATTGTCCCAGAATGGCGGGCATGTCGATATGCGTCATCAGCATAACCGTGGTCCAACCGATGATCACCTGGTCTTGTGCGGTTGCTGCTATGCCAATCCGCTCGGCATGGTGGTCGACGGGGTTGATGCATTACGCAAGGTAGTGCGGGAAGAATTCCGCCGCGGTGCGTCCTTTATTAAATTCACCGGCAGTGGCGGTGTTTCAACAACCTCTGATCCACTGGAAGCCAATCAGTTCTCGGAAGACGAAGTCCGTGCCATCGTTGAAGAGTGTGAGAACCACCTGAGCTATGTCACATCTCACATCCACCCGGACCGTGCGCTGAAACGTGCCATCAGGCTGGGTGTTCACTGCATTGAACATGGCACGCTGATTGAGCCCGACACCGCAAGGATGGCGGCAGACCACGGCACCAAAATAGTACCGACCATGGCAGTCATCGACGCCCTGGCCCGGGACGGTGAAGTTTTTGGCTTTCCCAAAGAATCACTGGCGAAACTGGATATGGTCAAGGATGAAGCCATTGGTCGCATGGGATACATGAAAGAAGCCGGGGTGCACATCGGCTTCGGTACCGACCTGATTGGTGCCCTGCAGCCACAGCAATGTATCGAGTTCGGACTCAGGGCCAATGTCTTCAGCAACTTTGAAATTCTGCAGCAGTGCACCCTCAACAACGCACAGATTCTTGGCGCAGAAGGCGAAATCGGGGAAATCGCGGAAGGTGCCCTGGCTGACATCATCATCGTTGATGGCAACCCGCTGGAAAATTTGAGCTGCCTCGAAGACGACGGCGCCCACATTCCCATCATCATGAAAGGTGGCGACTTCCACAAAAACGAACTGGAGGTGGCCGCATGATCACGTTTACCAATTGCAAAGTTTTTGATGGGACAAACGACGGCCTGAAAGACGTCAACGTCACCGTGCTCGGTGACCGGATAACAGATGTCAGTGATGCCCCGCCTGGTGCAGACGCAGACGTATTCGATTGTGGCGGTCGTGTGTTGATGCCCGGCATGATCGATGCCCACGTGCATGTTTACGCGCTCAGCCTCAACGTTACCGAAGCCCAGGGCTTTCCCAGCACCTTAACTGCCCATCACGCCCGCAACATGATGGGTGATGCGCTGGATAGAGGCTTCACAACCCTGCGCGATACAGGCGGCGCTGACTGGGGCCTCTGGCTCTCGATCGAAGAGGGGCTGATTACTGCACCACGTCTCTATTACTGTGGCCGAGGGATATCACAAACCGGTGGTCACCTCGACCTGCGTCATCAGCACCAGTTTCATCCCCATGATGATGACGTTGTCTCCTGCGGCTGTTGTTTTGCCAACGGTCTTGGCTGGGTGGTCGACGGCGTACCCCAGGTTCGAAAAGCCGTTCGAGAGGAACTGCGACGCGGCGCTTCCTTTATCAAGTTCGCCGGTTCCGGCGGTGTTTCAAGTACCGCTGATGATCTGCACGGTATTCAATTGGCGAGAGAAGAAGTACTGGCCATCGTGGAGGAAGTCGAAAACCACAACCGTTACTGCACGGCACATATACACCCGGACGGCGCACTGAAACGTGCCATTGAACTCGGCGTGCACTGTATCGAGCACGGCACCCTGATTGAAGAAGACACAGCCTATATGGCAGCAGAGGCAGGGACAAAAATCGTACCGACACTCGCCGTTATGGCAGCACTCGCTGAGCAGGGCAAAGCCGCGGGCTACCCTGCCGAGGCGCTGGAAAAACTCGATATGGTGAAAGACACCGCTGTTGATCGGCTCAACTACATGCGTAACGCTGGTGTCCACATTGGATTCGGCACCGACCTGATTGGTGCCGATCTACAAAAAGAACAGTGCATCGAATTTGGTATTCGATCAGAAGTGTTCAGCAACCTTGAGATCCTGCAACAGGTCACAGGCAATAATGCTGTGGTCCTGAATGCCAGGGGTGATATCGGTGAAATCACCGAGGGTTGCTTTGCAGACATCATACTGGTTGACGGTAACCCGCTCGACGACATCTCGGTACTCGCTGCTGACGGCGCAAACCTGCCGGTCATTATGAAAGGTGGGCAGTTCCACAAAAACACGCTTGAACAGGAAACAACATGAAGAAGTTTTTATTCGCCACAGCGCTGCTGCTGGCATCAGCCGCCAGGGCGGAAGACCTGGTGACACACAACAGTGTGCTGATTCAGGCAGATGCCGAAAAGATCTGGCCGCTTATTGTCGACCCCAGTTCGTGGAAAGCGGGTGCGCAACTGATCGCTCTTGATGCTGCGGGCATGAAGTTCAAGGCCGTGATGCCCGATGCCCCCGATACTGCCCTGTACCATGTTTACAACGTTGAGTTTGTTCGAGGCAAGCGCCGAACGATGCGTCTTGCCAGTCTCGACAACGCGCTAATGGGGTACGCCACCTGGCATCTCGAGACCGTCAACAATGCAACGCTCGTCACCTACGACGTCTACTCCTACCTGGCAATACCGGACGAAATGAAGGCGACTTACCATGAAGAAAACTACAAACGCTTCCAGGCTGAGTTGGAGAAACTCAAAGGGCTTATCGAGAATAGAAAGTAGTGACAAACAAAAAGGACAAGGTCCTCGGTCTCGACGTTAATATCACGCGCCGCGACTTTCTCGGTGCAACACTGGTTGGCAGCGGCACTGCCCTGCTGTCACCTCGACTGGCAGGTGCCAGCACATCAAATGTTGATGCCTGGACCGGCCCTGGTGGTATTGGTGACTACGCTACTGCCAATGGCAACACTGCAGCAGTTCGCGACGCTGCACACCTGATCCGGGATGGTATGACTTCCGGACTGTCCAAAGATGCGCAAGACACCGGTGAAGTTTTCGACACGGTTGTGGTCGGTGGCGGTTTTTCCGGCCTCGGCGCCGCATTCGAATTTCAGCGACACGCACCGGGAAAATCCTGCCTGCTCCTCGACAACCATTCAATCTTTGGTGGCGAGGCACGCCAGAACGAATTTGAAGTTGATGGCTATCGACTCTGGGGACCCCAGGGCTCCAACGGTTTTATGCCGCCGGTTGGTATCAGCACGCTGTCCGATGAGGTCTGGAAAGAAGTCGGCATGCCCTACGACTACGAATACATGGATCAGACCAGTCCGGTGAAAGGGATTAGAACGGCCTGGGACAGCTATGACGCCATGTACTGGGGAGAGAAAAATGTCGACATGGCTCACCACTTTGGCGAAAAGGGTTGGGTCAGGAACATCTGGGATGACAACCTGAAGCGAGTCCCATGGGATGACCAGCTGAAGGCTGACATGTTGCGGGCCTTTAAAGGCAAGGACACATACCACAACAAAGAAGGCCTGGAAGCCTGGCTCGATACCATGACCTACAAGGCATACCTGGAAGACGTGATGGGCCTGGATGCGCGGGTAACCGAATACCTGGACCCGATTGTCGCCACCGCTGACTTCGGGCTTTGCTCAGATGTCGTTTCAGCTTACGGTGCCTACCTGATCCAGATGCCAGGTATGGCCGGTTACGTCAGTGGTGACAGTTACGATTTTGATGAAATCAAGATCATGAGTTTCCCCGGCGGCAATACAACCTACGCAAGACGTATCGTCCAGCATCTTGTTCCGGGCAGCATCGGCAATGACGACAGCTTCGAGCAGACAGCCAATGGTAAGGTCCATTTCAACAGGCTTGATAAGAGCGGCCAGGCAACACGCATTCGACTTAATGCCACCGCTTTCGACGTACAGCACAATAACGATCACGTTGTGGTGCGATATGTCGTTGGCAATAAGGCTTACAAGGTCAGAGCAAAGACAGTTGTTATGGCGACCGGTGGCTGGGTCGCTCGCCGAACGGTTTCTGACATGAGCGCTGCAGTCAGGGACGACTACAACCAGTTCCGACACGCACCGATCCTGGTCGTCAATGTTGCCCTGAACAACTGGCGCTTCCTTGAAAAACTGGGTATTTCGGCAGCCCGGTGGTACGACGGTTTTGGCTTTATGGGTTCAATACGAGCACCAATGAAAGTCGGTGAGACAACAGCGCCGTTTGACCCCGGCAAACCCATGGTGATGACCTTTTATGTACCGTTCCTGCATCCGGGTCATGACGCCCTGACACAGAGCAGCATCGGTCGGGCGGAACTCCTGGGTAAAAGCTACGCCGATTACGAACGGGAGATCCGCAGCCATATGAATCGAGTCTTCGCCGACGGCGGCTTCGATGCGAAACGGGACATCGCGGGCATCATCCTGAACCGCTGGGGCCATGCTTACATCGCCCCACAACCCGGGTTTCATTTCGGCGGTGATGACGGCAAGGGATTGGTTGGCAGGATCAGGGAAGGTGAAGATAGAATCTTCTACGGCCACTCGGAACTGGGCGCCCGGATGAACTACCGAAATGCTATTGCCGAAGGTGGCCGAGCCGGACGCCAGGCAGCAGAACGAATCACATAAATTGGGACCAGAGTAAATTCAATGACAGTTACCGCAGATGATTACGCTCGCGCCGAGTCGCTGCAAGCCAACCGACTACTCACCGAGGCGATCTTCAACTGCAGCTTCACCCCGGTGGCAATCGCCGGTTCCAACACCTTCTGGTATAGAGTCACTACATCAGAAGGTCCTAGATTCAAGTTCGTTGATGCCGACAACGGCACAGCCCGGGAAGCTTTTGATCATGAAGCTGTCGCGAAAAAACTTGGTGAGGCACTCGGTCAGCAAGTTACCGCTGCCACGGTGGTAACCGGTAACGATGCCCGACCGGTCTGGATGCCTGAAGCATTCCTCTTGGAAAACGAGGTAACGCCCTGGATGGATCTGCCCATGTGGTTACCTGAAGAGGCCAAAGGCATGATGCAGGTCAGCGTTGCGAGAGCTGAAGAAGCCGGACTGACGACCCGACCACTTGAAGACACCATCGCCGATTTACTCGACTGGCATCATGGTGACCCGGACAAAATGGCGCTGGGCCTGAAAGCCGATAAAGAATCTGAACTGCTGGCCAAATGGGCCAGCACCAATCAATAGATGACGAAGAGAAAAAAGATGAGGTTACCCCAGAATCAACAAAGCCTGTCTCACCAGGCCGTCAAGGCAGACAGCAATGGCATCGACTATGACGTCTGGACCTGGATACCGCCCGGTTACGAGCAAAGTGATCAACCCTATCCCCTGCTCTTTGTCCTGGATGGCGACATGTTCATAAGTGCTGCAGTCGACACGGTCGCCCTGATGTCCTCGATTGGCGAAGCGCGGGAAGCCATCCTGGTTGGTGTCACCACAGCCCCTCCCGGCAATCATGGTATTCAACGGACTATTGATTATTCAGCCGTGCCACCAACGGCAGAGATTCGAGCTACACCGGAAGGTGCTGACTTCAACTTCTGGTTACTTTACGAACAGATGGCAGAGGCGAGTGGCATGGCCTTTGACGACCTTTTCGGGGGCACTGATCAATTCCACAGCTTTCTTGCAGATCAACTGCTGCCGGAGCTCCGTAACAACTACCGCATCGACGATAATGAAATCGGTGTTGCCGGACATTCTTCCGGGGGTGACTTCGCCGTCGACACATTGTTGCGGGAAGGTTCACCCATCAGCAAGTTTATTGTCGGCTCCTACGGCACTGACGTGCTTGAAGCAACGCTGGCAGAACGTGAAGCGGCCTTTGCCAATCGAACGTCCGACATAGAACTAAAGGTGTTCAGTGGTTATGGCGTTGCTGAACACACTGACCCATTCCTCAAAGCCTATATCGAACGGGGCCTTGACCTGATGGAGCGCCTCCAGGCTAATGGCCCGGACAATCTTTCGATCATTGTCCGCGGTTTCGACGGTGAAACTCACGGCTCGGTCTTCCCGCATATTTTCTCAAGCGGTTATCGGGAACTCTGGGGGACGGGGCTCAGTTTTGTGGCGGCAGTCGCCCAGGGCGGTATCAGCGAAGTGTTGGCATCAGACAAATAAAAAGCCCGGGACGAAGCCCGGGCCTAAAAAGTTGAACCCGTCGGGAGGATTTAGAAGCTGGTTCTGACCGTGATACCAACAGTCCGTGGCTGTTGATACACATACTCGGTCAACGTGGCAAAGGGAACTGCAATAGCAGCGTCCTTGTCTGAGAGGTTTTCACCGAACAGGTAAACGCTCCAGTCGTTGAAGTCCGCACCAATTCGCACATTTAGGGTTTTAAGATCTTCCGTTTGAGTCTCTTCATCAGCATAGCCGAAACCTCGAATATGGGTTTCAGTCCCATCACTATGGAAGTAATCTACCCGGAAGTGGCCGCCAATACTGTCAGACCAGTTAAATCGGTAATCGACTGCGAGTGAGTATGTAGTCTCAGGAGCACCGTCCATAGGCTCACCTTTGCGGTGGGTCAGTGTATCCTGCTGATAGGCACTGTCGGTATTGCCGTAAGTAACCTTAAAAAACAGATCTTCAGTTGCAAAAAACTGACCGCCAAATTCAAAACCGTCGACCTCGACCTCACCACCATTCAGGAAGGCCTGAACACCAAAGGGATTAGGCGCATAGACAATGATGTCTTCATAATCGGTTCGATAGAGGGCTGTCTCAAAGATAAATCTGCCATCCATAATCGTACCCTTGGCACCAAGCTCGTAGGTTGTCAGTTCTTCCGGGTCAAAGACCTCTGGAATACCGAGCAAGGCAGTCGCTACAAACTGAGTACCACCGGAACGGAAACCTTCAGCGCCACTCAGATAGGCCGTGACGTTGTCATTGAAGTTGTACTTCAGCACGACTCGAGCAGCCGTGGAATCGTTGTCAATTTTCCTTTGGATAGCCGATGGATTGCCAAATAGTGCCGTTACGTAGTCGGTTTCCCGGTCATCCTCGTAGCTGCGAATACCTGCCGTCAGCTCCCATTTATCACTAAAGGCGTAAGTTCCTTCACCAAATATCGCTTTCGCCTTTGTTGCTGCACCTAAATTTCCCGTTAAGGCCTGAAGAGGAAAAGTGTTTGGATCAGGAAACCATTCTGTGGTCAGTGGTGCAAAAAAATCGGAGTCGCTGTAGTAGGCACCCAGCGTCCAGTAAAACCTCTCACCAATACTTCCATTAGCACGAAGCTCCTGCGAGAAAGTTTCATAACCGTTATATAAGTTGTAGGGGATAGCCGTAATTGGGGTCGCCACTGTCTGCGGGTTGCCAAAAAGCGGTGCAAGGTCTGTAATGCCGGGAAAGAATAATTCAACGACCGGCTTGAGTCCCGGCACATCAAGCGGTGAAATATAATCACGTTCAATCAGGCCCGTTGAACTCGTAATGGAAACACCGCCAATATCCCAGCTAAGCACCAGATTGAACATGTCGTACTCATCTTCAACCTTTTCGGAAAGAACGAACGCACTTGGCCCACCGTCGATGGCAGAATACTCGAGACCATCCTGCTCATTTTCATAACGCTGGTACATGAACTCGGCAGAAAGATTATCAGTGATGTTCCATAAAGCCTTGGCACGAAAAACAGTTTTGGATCGTTCGTTGTAGTCGCTGCCCTGTTGTAAAGAGTCGACCCAACCAGGGCCCTCTTCCTGGAATAACATCAGACGGAGACCAAAGTTTTCCGTACTAATTACATCACCGGCAAGTGCCACACGATAGCCGCTGTTCCCGTCTGTAACATTGCGTCCACTAATCTCAAAGGTCCCGTCGATTTCTCCGTCCAGTGTCGGACTCATGGTCTTGTAGATGACAGTACCCCCAATTGAGCCTTGACCATAAAGTGTGCCCTGGGGACCTTTCAGCACCTCCACCCGGGAAACATCAATCAGCGGGAAATCAGCACCGTAGGCAACGAATTCAGTATTGATTGACATTTCGTCAACATAACGTCCGACAGTGGGTAAGTTGTTGCCCGGTGGGCCGATACCCCGAAGCTGGAAGGTCTCGTTACCCCCTAACTTGCCCACAGCAAAGCCGGGAATCGTTGACTGTATTTCCCGGATACTGGTTGCACCCATATTTTCCAGTTCTTCTGCAGTCACAGCGGTAATCGCCATCGGAACATCCATTACAGACTGTTCCCGTTTCTGTGCTGTGACAATAATTTCCTCCATTACCTCTTCTGCCACCGCTGACAAGGCAACGAAAAGGGCCAGCGCCCCCACAAAACTTCTTCTAAAGATAGATCGAATCATTCGGTTAATCTCCGTCTTGGATTATTTATCCTGAAACAACATTACCAGCGGAATCTTCCTTCCCAGGTCTGGCTTTGCAGCTAGTCTAACCATTATTGACGCATGGCGACTCAATTCCCCCCAATTGGGCAATAAAAAAAATATAATTTATTATAATTCAATGAGTTAGGTTCTACTTCCAGACCTGCTTGGCCACCCGCAGGTTGTTTTCACCGAGAAATCCGCGCAAATCAGCTTCCTGCCAGCCGCTGGCCACCAGTGCCGAGGCAATTTCCGGGATACGCTCAGGTTCAACCATGGCAATACCCTGATGATAGCCCTTTTCCGGTGGGAACATATCAGGGTTATCTTTGACGAAATCATCCAGCTCCGAGGCATCGAAAACATAGTCGAGCCCTATGCCAACGTGGCCAGGGCCAATCAACTCTGCGACATAGTTCACATGCCGGACATAGGTCTCCGTCGAGACGTCGTTGTTGTCACCAAGAAAGAGACCAATGCCGTTGATGTTGACCACGCCGCCACTGGCACCGATCGCCTTAAGCAGATCGTCCGAAACATTTCTTTCATGGTTGTGCACGCCAAGTGGATTCGAATGGGACAGGATCACGGGGTTGGAACTGTATTCGATAGCCTCCAGTGATGTTCGCTCACCGGTATGGGTACAACACAGCACCATACCCGTCTCTGCCATCTGATCGAGAACCTCGCGGCCAAAATCAGTCAGGCCTTCATCCGGCATCTGGCACCCCCCACCTAACTTGTTAGGAATATTGTAGGCGATCAGCATCCAGCGGACACCGAGATCGTAGTATGCCTGGATCAATCGCGCGTCAGGTTCAATGGCCACGCCACCCTCGATGTCAAAAAATACGCCCAACTTGTTTTCCGCGCGAGCTCGATCGATATCGTCAACTGTATTGATGAGCAGATAGTCTTCCGGGTTATCGAGAATGAATCGTCGATACAGTGACAAAATCCGGAATCCAAACAGCGGATCGACACCGGGAATATCAAAGGTCACATTAAGGCTTGCCACGTCGACACCACCTTCTCTGTAGCGTTGCAGCAGCGGCAGAAATTTCAATGTACTTTCTTCCGGCCTGAGCGGCATGCAGCCATGGTTATCCCAGATGAGGGCTTTTTCAACCAATTCGGCAACGTTCAATGG
>Ga0115011_10000322_pt1 | contig 41154 bp, 26 predicted proteins | sample TroAtlMetagenome_2_FD_88705 | JGI IMG/M metagenome (GOLD analysis project Ga0115011, IMG submission 88705) | Marine eukaryotic phytoplankton communities from Atlantic Ocean - Tropical Atlantic ANT8 Metagenome | ecosystem: Environmental > Aquatic > Marine > Oceanic | place: Tropical Atlantic... | reverse complement strand
TTTTATGTCAGTCGCTGCCCACGAGTCAATTCTTGAAACCTGCTATGAAGAGGTCATTCAAGAAGCAACCGACACAGGGGACATTGCTATGATGAACTCAGATGATATCGAGTTCGCAGTCCGTCAAAGGTTTGAGGCACTGTGCCAGTAAACAAACCTACACAAGACCCCTTCACAGGGGTCTTTTTTTATGCCATACTTAAGGAGTTCCAAACAAATCCACTTCATGCGTAAGATTGAAAGACAAATGCAAACTGCCATCTGCTCACTCAGCAACGGCGATGCATGGAAATCTTCAAACACACGGGTTGAGAAGGATGACGAGGGCAACACCTCAATCTACCTTCACAACAATAGAATTGGTTACGTGACCTCGTTTGGTGATATCACATTATCATCATGCGGGTGGGACACAGTAACAACCAAGTCAAGACTGAACGCCATTCTAGACACATTCTTACACGGTGTGCATGTATGGCAAAAGAATTTCACTTGGTACATTGGCAACACGGGCAACTGCTCGGCATCGGTAGCAAATGCAGACCTGTTCTTTGACGGGTACACTATCGAGCGATAACGTGATATAATGGGGTCTCTGACCCCTTTTTTCTTTACCCTTACTAACCACAATTTAATCATGCGTTACATTGCGTCTTATTGTAATGAGTCGCAGTTGCCCCTCTTTGTGTTCTTAATTGTTAAGAAGGCATTGAAACTGCTCGATTCATGTTATAATATAGATCACACATTGCTAGAGGATGATCATGGAATGGGATGAATACGTTAAGGAAGAGTTAAAGTATTATGACGATCATCCCGAAGAGGATGACCCAAGTCTAGAGGCACATACGAATGATTGCGTCAGTCTTGAGATTTGTTACATGGATTAAACCACTTGACAAACTGTCACACCAAACCCCCATTAGGGGGTTTTTTAGTCTATATTAGAAGAGTGGAAGGGGTTGGCATCCCTGAGTCAATGGGTTAGACACGCTTTCTAACATCAATCATTGACAGACATCTGCTACCTCTTTCACTTCATTTTATTTCATCACTAAATGTCACAAACCATGCGTACACTAAGTATCACCGAAGCAGAAGAAACTGCATTGGTTGAAATAATAAGATACTTCAACGATATGGGTTTACCTGAGAATGTTAACAACGAGGATTACAACACTTTAACTGATAAAGTTTGTGAACCTGCCTTCTGGGAGTATAACTAATACTCCCCTTTTTTCTGTCCTTAATTAACAACAACTATCATGGTACAAAGTGAATACTTCGGACGAACATTCTGGTTCGGTAAGAAGAATCAATTGAAATCTGCACCAACATATGTTGATAATAGTGTGGATTATTCCAATTGGGATTATGTTAGTAACTGGGACGATTGGGAGGGAGTTAGTTACTATGAACTCTTTAACATTGTCTCTGAATTAGTAACACAAAAGGAGGCGCAATCTCATGCCTAAGTACAATTTAACAAATGAACAGTTGTATGACATTAAGGAGGCATATTGTGAATTGATTTGTGATAGTATGGATTACAAATCTATGGAGCAGTTTGTATTTCAAACTCTAATGTCTGATTATGAGAATTATAATCAAGACGACATATTTGATGAGATTGAACTAACAATGTGTGATGTCGTATTACAAGAACTAATTGATAACTTAGAGGACGTTGCAGTTGTTGATAACAATACAACTACAGTTTACTCACTAGATGATAACGAGACCATCACATTTCCAATTCACTCAAAATAGAGTATTTTTGTACTATCGGGTCAGCTGACATTTTTTGACCCACCCGTCAACCCAACCAATTCACAAACTGTCCCAACCTATGATGATTTTCCTCGCTGCTTTGCTATACTGTGTATGTACTCAAGCAAATCTCATGCAACGTTTAGAACTCATTATGGGTCGTGACATTCCCGACAGTGGCACAGTTACTGACTACATGATGAATGATTTCATACGCAAGGAGATCATGCCACATTTCGAGTATGGCACTTTCATAGATGGCGAAGGTCTCTGGAAGGGGTGCCTAGAGCAAACCAAGATTTTCTATCTTGAGGTTGCTGACTCTGAGGTTGATGAGCACATGCTGAGTTTGAACTGTATCGCTGCGGCGTACAAGAAACAGTTCAGGCAAGACAGTGTTCTAATCTCACAAGTACAAACCAACGCCATTTTTAATTGATGACCATTCGTTATTGGACACCCGACGACCAACGCAACGCAAGGAAGATTTCATTCTCATCCCGTGCTAAGGCGTTGGACATGCTAGCATTCTATCAAGGTGCTGGCATCAGATGTGAACTCTGTTACTAAGTGTAACGATTTTATGGGGTTGGCATTGCTGACCCCGCCTCACCCTCTATAATAAGAGTATGAAAAACATCTTCGTCACCAACGCCGCTGCTCGCCGTGACCCTGCCGTCATCGCAGCAATGGCATCAATCCTGAATCAAATGACCCAAGAACACGAGCGTCATGCATCAGGAATTCAACCCGAAACCCGTGAGGTGTCGCCAGTGAATTTCTTACAAGACGTGCTAGATGACTTGGGCGATCCACGATTCTAACACAAGCACTCACACCCTGTCCAGTTCGACAGGGTTTTTTTGTGATCGTGCGCCCCCCGCCCCCGCCGAGCGAAAAAAGTACCGTCTATCTAACCTACAAACGTTTCCCAGAGCGTGATAAATATAATTACAAAATTAAAATTTCAAAACCATAATTTTTGAAAAAATTTTCCAGCAAAAAATTCCCCCAAAAAGTTTATCATGGCATATAGAGAACTAAGTAGATTTGAAAAGGTTGCGAGGTGGTTTAATCAACGAAGAATCGGAACTGCGATGCTGCATAAAAGGCAGATCAGATGGTTTCAGAAGACAACTGGGTTATCAAACTATCAAATACAGTGGGTATGCTTCCTAGAGGGTGTTATTCTAACAGGAATTGTGCTATACTTAATTGATCCAGAGTTGCTGGTGAAAATCAAGACTGATGGAAAGATACTGACAGAGTTTGTCACTGAAAAAACTACAGAAATTATTAATTATGGCAAGAGTTACTACTAGTGAAGTCCTGATGCAGTTGATGCAATTGCAAAGCAGGGTAGGTGATATCGAAAGACAGATTGATCGCCGTATAAGTCACTTAGAGAAAAGATTCGACCAGTTCGAATTGGACTCTAGGTTTAAGAAGGATCCTATAAATGATTCCCTATCAGACTTACCAGGTATGTCAGGTGGAAAACCAGTGTCAAGTTTCGGTAAGGGTATGGGATTATGACCAAAGAGGATCGTAACTATTATGAAAAAGCATTGGAGGACTTCGATCACTTTTGTGATGAGTTCGAAAATGCCGCCAATAAACGTTTTCAAGGTATAGATGATGACAGCAGACAACCAATTGACAATGCAGAAGTTGAACGAGTCACTCCAGTTGTTGTTCAAGAGATTGACGATATTGGAGGAGAGGGTTTCGAATTTAGAGAACCCCCAGTTAATGTACAAGCCACCACAGTCAGAGACATATCTGAAACTGGATCAGACTCTTGATGACATTTATAAGAAGATTGATATATTAGGGAGGTATACTGGTGGATGATATTATGTACAGAGATATTATGTTTATACATGACATTATATCGATAAACACTCTACATCTTTCTATAGGTAAATATGTTGAGAGTGTACAAATAGCATTGGAGAAACAGGATGCCAGCAGCAGCGACAAAGGATAGTCAAGTAAGTACTGGACATGGTTGTACTGCAACCACCACTATCCTAGATGGTGATGAATCTGTGATGATTGGTGGGAAGATGGCAGCAGTGCAAGGTTCTAACCTGACTACACATACAGCACCTGCTGGTGATAAGTGTTTGCCACATGCTACGAAAGTAACAGAAGGGTCATCAAAAGTCGAGGTAAATGGAAAACCACTTGCCCGTGTTAATGATGGTGTTTCATGTAGTGGTGCTGGCAAGATTACATCTGGCGAAAGCACCGTAGTTGTCGGTTAGAAATTTTTGTGCTATAATACCATTGATGTTTATTTTGTATTATGGCAATACGTACGTCGGTCAGTGGTAACGTAGTTACGATTGAACCAAAACCTAAAAAGACCCGTCAAGGTCTTGGGAAACATACTAAGTACTCTGCTACTAGCAGGAACGGTACTAAGAAACGTTATAGAGGACAGGGGAGAACGTAATGGAATGGTTTTATAAATTATGGATGGATTTATCGTGGTTTGATGGATTTTTCTTTACTCTATGGATCGTTGGTCTATATTGGGGTAAGAAACGTTTAGATTTCCACTTTGCTCGTAGAACGCAACATTCTTGGGATAAGAGTGTATATAAGGTTAAACTTGTAGAAGACGTAAATGTTAATTGGAAAGAACCTTAGACCCTAACGCCGAAAATCTCCGAAAAATTTTAAAATGTATCAAGCACTACCAAGTAGACTTCACGTGAAAGACAGTCCTATCGCAGGGCAGGGTATTTTTGCTTTGGAAGAGATTCCTTCTGGATTTGTTTTGGGTATGTCTCATATAGTTGTAGAGGAGGTCATCTATCGAACTCCTCTAGGTGGTTTTATAAACCATAGTGATGATCCAAATTGTGTAAAATGGTGTGAAGAGGATAAGTGGTTCGTTAAAACTTTAAGAAAGATCCACGTAGGTGAGGAGTTGTCTTTAAAATATACGTTTTATAGCGTCTAAATAAGTAGGAATATTCCTGCTTGTTGTGGCAACCAAATTTACGCAATCCTATAAGGATATATCTTTAGCTTTTAAGAAACATCCTGTAACTGACGATTTAGTAGTTACAAAGGATGGTGCTGCTATTAAGCAAGCAATAACAACACTTTTATTAACTGATATTGGCGAAAGGCTGTTTCAACCCTCATTGGGTAGCAGTCTTCGCCAATTTTTGTTTGAACCGTTAGATTATGGTACTGCTTCTCTGATTAAAGGAGCGATTAAACAATGTCTTGGTAGATTTGAACCTAGAATTAGTATTACCAGCATAAATTGCGATCCAAATAGATCAGAAGATGGATTTGATGTTGAAATGACTTATAAAATAGTGGGAACTGATCGACCCCCAGTCACAGTAGACCTCTTTCTGAACCGTACACGATAATGCCTTACACACAACTTAACAGTTTAGATTTTACTGATATAAAATCCACTCTCAGAGAATATTTGAGAGCAGAATCAGATTTTACTGACTATGACTTCGAAGGATCTACTCTGAGTCAACTATTAGACGTACTTGCTTATAATACGTACTACACAGCGTTCAATACCAATATGGTAGTGAATGAACTGTTCTTGGATTCAGCGTCTCTCAGGGACAATGTAGTGTCTCTAGCGAAGCAACTAGGTTACAGTCCGAAGTCTGTTACTGCTTCAAAGGCGAATATCAGTTTCAATGTATCAATTCCTAATAATGCACCTGAGTTTGTTATCCTGAAGGAAGGCACAGGATTTCTAACCAATTATGACGAGACTACATACCAGTTTGTTGCTACAAAAGACTTTCGTGCAGAAGTAGCTAACAACGTTGCAGTTTTCACTAATATTGAAGTAGTAGAAGGAAATTTAGTTACCACTAATACCACATTTCAGAGTGGGATCAAAGGACAGAGGTTCAGGATTGAAAACAGTGGTGCAGATATGAATACTTTGACCGTAAGGGTATTTCAATCAGCAAATAGTAGTATTTTTGAAGAGTTCAGGGTAGCGGATAATATTTTAGATCCTAGTGTTGATGAGAACGCTCCAGTTTTCTTTGTGAATGAAATTGAAGATGAAAACTATGAGATTGTCTTTGGTGACGGTGTTCTAGGTAAGAAACTGGATAATGGTAATGTCGTTCAAATGTCATATGTGGTAACACATGGCAAAGAAGTCAATGGTGCCAAGACATTTACGTTTGGTGGTGTATTGAGTGATGGTATTACAACTTTAACAATTCCATATCAGGTTCAATCTATTTCTACAGTAGAGAAAGCGTATGGTGGTGAGGATATTGAGAGTGTTGCTAAGATTAAGTATCTTGCACCTAAATTCTTCTCTTCTCAGAACAGGGCAGTCACCAGTTCTGACTATGAAGTGATTGTACGTAATGTATATCCTGCTATTAGTGATATTATTGTATTTGGTGGCGAGGAGCAAGTTCCACCTGACTATGGTAAGGTGTTTGTCTCTATCAAACCATCTGATGCATCATTCCTTTCCGCATATACTAAAGGTACGATTGCCAAAGACCTCAAGAAGTATTCTGTAGGATCTGTAAGACCTGTATTAATAGATCCATCTATTCTTTATGTTGAAATGGATTCAAGTATCTATTTTGATGGTACTAAGACAGAGTTACTTCCGCAACAAGTAGCATCTAATGCTGCACAAGCAATAACAGAATATTTGAAGACATCTCAGACAGAGAAGTTCAATGGTAAGTTCAGATATTCGAAATTCATTAGTGTCATTGATGATTCAGATAGAGCGATCCGTTCTAACCTAACCTCAATCACACTAAGGAAAGATTTCTATGCACAGTTGAATTCAACTACATTTTATGAGGTATGTTACCAAAATGCATTTGATGTTGATTGTGATAATCCCGTTGTATCATCAACAGGTTTCATAACTTTAGAATATCCAAACTATACCACGTATCTAGAGGATAGATCGGGTAAAATAGTGCTATATAGACTAGATTCAGTGTCAGGCGATAAGATTGTTTTAAATGACTCTTTGGGTGATATTGATTATGCTCATGGTGAGATCAAGTTATATGATCTAACTATCATTCAAGGAAGTTTTTCTGATAATCGTATTGAACTGCGTGTAAAACCTGCATCTAATGATGTCACTGTACTTAGAGAAGTATATCTTGACGTAGATGTAGCAAAGAGTAAATTTACAGCAACTAAAGAGTAGTGCCAAAGACTGCAAGAAAAACCTCATTATTAATAGAGAGTCAACTCGCTGCATTTATCAGTGAGGAGTATGAACTGTTTTCTAAGTTCATACAAAAGTACTATGAGCAGTTAGAATTACAAGGACAACCATTAGATATTGCGAATCACCTCACAACATATCGTGATATTGATTTTTATGAGCAGGGTGTTCTAAAACAGAATACACAGTTAACCCAGTTTCTACAATCAACGGATGTGTCACTAACTGTGGGGGACACCAGTGGTTTCCCTGATAGTGGATATTTGAAGGTTGATGATGAGATATGTTTCTATAAGTCTAAATCAGCTACACAGTTTCTAGAGGTCAGTAGGGGAGTCTCAGGTAACACCCAACTGGGGGATCTCTACAAGGAGTCTACATTTGTTACTACTCAAGCAGCAGATCACACTGTTCCTGCTAAAGTATACAATATAAGTAATCTTTTTCTATTTGCTTTAGTAAAAAGTTTCGAATCCCAGTATCTACCTGACTTTCCTGTTGCTTTTCTTAACGACAGCGTTGATCAGCGTAATTTGATCAAAAATATTGCAGATTTCTATAAATCAAAGGGTACATCACAATCAATCAAGTTCCTCTTCAAATGCTTGGTTAAAGATGATCCTCAACCAGAAGTAAAATATCCTAGAGAGCAGACGATCAAGTCTTCTGAGTCTACTTGGGTAAAAAATTATTCACTTAAGGCAAAAATCCTTTCTGGCACTCCAGAGTCATTTATTGGAAAACGCATCGTCCAAAACGTAGACGGGGCCTACGCTTCGGCGGTTATAGATAATGTGCTTTTCAATGGAAGGCATGATGGTATTGATTTGTATGAATTGATACTTGCGGAAGAAAGTGTCAATGGAAAATTCACATTATCATCGAAGAGTACTCTAACTGCGGATATTGATAATTCAAGTACTGTTGTTGATGTATTCTCTACATTAGGGTGGAAAGACAAAGGTAAGTTCGTTATTAACAACGAAACCTTCACTTTTGAAGAAAAGACCATAGATCAGTTTACAATTAAGACTAGATCTGCCGCTTCTTCACATTCTATTGGTGATTTGGTATATGACGCTGCTGATGTTAAGGTAGGAAGTAATTCCGTACTCATTTTAGGAGTATTGTATAGTGCATCTCCTACTAGTCCAAACCCATATGCTAATGTTGGGGAAAAATTAGAGATATCAGATCCTGGTTTTGTTAACACTGATGTAAAGATATTTGATTCATCTAATAATATAAGATGGGATCTAAGTTCCATAAAAGCAATTTTCAATGATGGTGATGATTACTATATTGCATTACCAAATAATCAGTTACGTATTGTTCCCAAACAATCTACGTTAACTACTGAGATCTATAAGACTAACAATAAAGACATTGGTGTCTTCCTTGATGGTAGTCTTGCTATGGGTGCAAGATACACTGACAGTATACTCAATGGTCCAATTCAAGAGATTCATGTTCTTCAAAGAGGTAGTGGATACGCTAAGGAACCATTTGTTCTTGTAGGGGGTGTATCTGGTCTTGCAAGGACTAAGTTAGCAGGTCAGGTAGTCGAATCAGTTATTGTTGATACACCAGGCTCCTACACTGATATACCCACCATAGAGATACTTTCTGGTAGGAACGCAGTAGTTACTCCAGTTATAACCAATGGTTCAATCACCAGTATGGTGGTAACTAATCCAGGTGAGTATTATTCATCTCCACCTGTTATCAGGATCTTAGATTTAGCAGGTAAGGGTAGGTTTGCGGAATTTAAAGCAGAGGTATCTAATAATGGTCAAATTACTGCATGTAACTTAGTTACTGCTGGTAGTGGTTATACAGATGCTAATATTCAGGTTGACATCATTCCTGTTGGATCTGGTGCTGATGCATTTGCATCTATACTGTCTTGGACTCACGATAGGTATAAGTCAACTCAAACAAATCCAGTTCCTGCTGCTTTGCGTAGTGGCGACAACGGTACGAACCATAGTCCTATTCTGGGGTATGCTTATGATGGCAACCCCATATATGGTGCCTATGGTTATGCAGACCCATTAGATGCCACTAGCTCTGTCACACAAATGACCACTAGTTATTCTTTGAAGAGTTCTAGAACTAATGGTCCTTCTACTGCAACTTATATTCTAGGTACATTCTTTGAAGATTATGAGTATACTCATAAGAGAGGAACACTAGATCACAATAATGGTAGATTCTGTTTAACACCTGAGTATCCTGATGGTGTATATGCATATTTTGTTACAGTTGATGGTACTACTCCAGTATTCCCTTATATCATTGGTGAGAACTACTATGCAGTTCCTAGAGATTCTAATTATGTCCAGTCATTAAGTCATAGTGATATTCCTCAAACATCAAAACGATTAAGAACTAGTGATATACAAAAGAATGGTGATAAGACTACACTTATAGTAGATGAAGTCACAAGAGGTAGCATTGCAAGTGCAGAAGCATTATCTAGTGTCTCAACATTCTCAGTTGGGTCTCCATTAGAGATTGATGACTCAAACACTGAAGGACATGGTGTTACTGCTGAAGTTGCTTCTGTAAAAGGAAAACCAATTTCTTCAATTGAATCACAGAAGACTAAAGCATTACTAATAAAATTATCAAATACTGCATATCTGTTTGATGGAGATACTATAACACAATCAACTACTGGTTCTACTGGTCAGATAGTTGGTGATGTGTTTAGTGGTAGTACAATTACATTGAGAGGTGTGAATGGTGTATTCACTACTACTGATCCATTATATTCTAATACTAAAGTAGTAACTTTAATATTGGATGAAAACTCATCATATACGAAAGGATCGAATTTAAGTTATACTGATGGGGTTGCTACTACTATTGCAGTAGGAGAAGTATTAGAAAGTACTACAAGTAAAAATACAGTTAAAGTTAAAGTAACAAGTGGAGATTACAATGTTACTGATGACTATTTCATTAGAAGTAGTAATTTGATTGATACTGTTGGTTCTAAGTTGATTAGTGTAACATCTTTAAGTTCTGGGTTGAATGTATTCACTATCAACAACAATACAGCGATCTTAAAGACTACTAGTAGTCATGGTGTTGGTATTGGTGATGATATCGATGTTGACATTAATCCTGATGATAGTCTTACTACAACTACACAGTATGTCAGAAGCAGGATATATCAGGAAGTAACTTTCCAGTCACCTGTTGCTTCTACAGCAATAAATGATACAGGTATTGGTAGAACTACTATTCTAAATGGTGGTGAAGATTATACTGCTGGTACATATACTGATATTGCTCTTAAGGGTGGAACTGGAACTGATGCAACAGCAGACTTCGTTGTTGATCCTTCTGGTAGTGTAATAAATGTTACATTAAAGAATAAAGGTACTGGGTATCAAAAATTTGAGATTCTTACAGTTGGTGACAGTGATTTGTCTAAGACTGATAGTAGTACACCAGTACTACAGTTAGAGATAGATCATATCGGTTTAGGACTCACTGAGACTAAGGTTAATGTAGATAGTGCTATAGGTTTCACTAAAGATGATTATATTCAGATTGATGATGAAATTATAAAAGTTATTAATAAGACTGGTAATGTACTAACTGTAACTAGAGCACAAAATGGAACAATTGCTATAGATCATTATAATGATGCAGTAGTTAAATTATATGTTCCTGGTTATACTTTAGATAGAGGTTATAAGATTGGTGAACTTGCTGGAGATGCAGTCATACAGACATATGATCCAATTACTCAGAAAGCACAAGTTGTATGGGATTATAACTCAACGTTAACTTCAATTAATGCTGTTACTCTAAGTACTGTATTCTATGATACAAGTGATGATAAGAGACTTGTAAGAGTTGTTGAAGTCTCTGCCCCAATTGAAGTATTTGAGTTTTCCACAGATCAAATAAATTTTGTGAGAAATCCCATACTAAACATTAAGGAATTCTATAGATATAACTTTGATGTATCTCATGCCTCAATGGCTGACAGGGAGTTTGATATATCTCCTAGTATCAATTATAACATAAACACTCCAGAGAAAGTTGATTCTGGTGATATCGTTAATATTAAATTGGGATTTGGAGCAAGAGTTGCTACAAACACCTATAGTACAAAAGTACCATTAAGGTATTCTAAGTATTTCTATTTTGATAGGAATAACGTTACATCACGTGAGACAGGTTATTTGAATGTTGTACCTGATCCTCTTCAGGGTGTAAAGAAAGCATTAGCTGTAACAAGTGATTCTATTGTATATGACACTGGCGTAACTGCACCACATGACGGTTCTGGAATTGCCACATATACTTCCGAGTCTAAGTTTTCTATTGGTGCTATTAATACAATCAATGTTATTAACATCGGTGGAGAATATAAGAAACTTCCAATCGTAGTTGGTGTTGCCCCAACAGAAACGCTGAAAGCGACTGCTACGACTGACATCTATAATGGTTCTATTAGTGGTGTAACTGTTGTTACTGCTGGATCAAATTATTCTAAACCAAAAGCAATTGTTGAAGGAAATGCATTATTAGATGTAGTATCTGATGCTGGAGTTATTACTGGTATTATTGTAATTGATGCTGGATCTGGTTATACTGTTGCTCCAGAAGTTAGAATAGTAGAAAGTGATGTTGAGGTATATCTTTCAAGTTCTGATATAGGAGTTCCTAGAAATATTCGTATTATTAACAATGGTGGTACTTATCACAGTGATACTACGTTAAGTTCTACTATCAGATCAAATTACGTATTTACTTTATCTAATTTTGATATTGATGCATTTAAAATTGGTGAAACTGTAGTTCAGCATATTGGTGGTTTAGAAACTGCTAGAGGAACAGTTACATCATGGAGAAAGGGATCTAATATTTTATCTGTTAAAGATATATCTGGTCTCTTTAGAGAAAAGTTGATTATTACTGGTCTTGCTAAAGGAAACACTGCTACTTTGGATAGTGTTTCATATACTGAGTTCACACCAGAGATTAAAACATATTTTGATAATCTTGGATCATATAGTGATGATCAAGGTATAGTTAGTTCATCTAATCAAAAGATTACTGATACTTACTATTATCAAGATTATTCATATGTTGTTAAATCTAAGACTTCAATTGATGTTTGGAGAGATTTAATTAAGCAAACCACTCACCCTGCTGGTTTCCAGTTATTTGGTGAGGTTCTTATTGAATCTGATGCACATGTCAGAATGTCACCCACTACATCTAGTGGACATTCTACTAGGATTCAATTATGGGATCCAGAGAAGAATAAGATCACTGTTGTTAGTACTAAGAAACAAATCAGTACTTCTATTATTAGGACTGAGCAACTTAAAGTAGAACAAGGGTTAGGTTCTGTATCACGTGATACATTCTCTACAGAAGAGGTCAGAGCAAAACAGATATATCTTAATTCTAATTTTACTGGTGCCTTTACTGATAAAGGAAACCTTGAAGGACAAAAGACATTTGTTATTGTAGATGCTGCTGGTAATGCTGTAACACCATATAATGCACAAGCATTGACTATTACTCTTGATGGTATTATACAAGAACCTGGTTCAGCATATGTTATCAATGGTAATAATATTACATTCTCATCACCACCATTAGGTCCAAGAGTACATGAAGGACAGAATATAGAACAGGTTAAGTTCTATGGTAGGTGGTTTGAATTTAAGACTGCTACATTGAATGCTAGGTATCTTAAGAAACTTAGAAATATACATCAAAGATCTGGTACTTGGATTGATGCTGCTAATTTAGTAGCAATGAATAGAGCATATATTCAATCAGAAACATTAGGTTGGATTAAGAATGAGTATCCAGCACTTACATGGGGTAGGTTAGGTCCAACATGTCATAGAGATATTGGTTTAGTAGTAGATGCATTAGAGCATGATTTAAGATTTGGTGGTAACTCTAGAACTATTGCTGCTGGTGAAGCATATTATAACAATGATCTTCTAGATTTCATTACAGGTGAAATTGAACCAACTATTAAAGCATATGAAAAGACAAGGGATCTTGCTATATTAGCAATGAGAAATATATTACCTACTGGTACATATACTACATTAGATCCATTTGTTGATATTAACATTCGTGTGGATTCAGGTAATCCTAAATGTGCAGATGTTGAATCTGCATTGATTTCATTGTATGAGAATTTAAAATCAACATTAGTTACAGGTCCAGGAACTGCTGTAACTTCTCTTCCTGACTACGTTAATAACGAAAACAAAATCTTTGACTTATATTATGATGATGGTGAAGAGGTAGTAACTGACGCTAATGAGAATCTTTTAGTTGCAATAAGTGGTGTTGTACAACATGATTCTGCTTATCATATTGATAGAACCACATCACCAAATAAGATAGTATTCTCTGGAGCACCTATCTGGGGTCAGGAAGCAAATACTAAGACTGTATATGAACCATTAGCAGTAGAGAATATTGCTCTACATGGTATTGGTAACTATATCAGATGTGAGATTGAAACTTCTGGTATATTGGATGGATCTGCTGGTCCTTTCATTCTACTTGATAGTGCTACTAAAGAGGTTAAGAAAGTAGATGATGCTGATTATGCACTTGTCTTTATTGATGGTGTATTACAGAGACAGACCGAATCATATACTATCACTGGACCTGCTATAAGATTTACAAGAAAGATATTTGCTAAGAACAGTGTAGAAATTATGCTGTTGTATGGTAGAGATGTACAACAGACAATTACTCTGCATGATTTCCAACCTGGTAAGTATTTTAATAAATTAGAATTAACAATTACAGATACTAATCCTAATACATTTGGTTCATTGTTTAGTTGGTTTGAAACAAACTATGATAATTCTAGATTTGTATATCAAAAGGATGGATCTCGTAAAAATCCAATAGGTGAGATTAAGACTATTGAGAGACTTAATGATAGATCAGTTAAATTAATCATTGCTGGTAATAATCCTTTATTCAATGGTTCCGAAGCATTATACTTCTCTACTGGTATTAATGAAGTAACTGTTGACGTTCCTAGTACACTTTCTTATCAAAAGGATGAGTATAACAATTACAAGATGCAGAGAAATGCTTCTGCATGGTTATATGATAGTACACAAGCAGAAAGTGCATATTATCAATCAAAGAATTTAATAGCGAACTTGAATGTAGGGGATAAGATTAAAATTGATGGTGAGAATGCTTATAGAGATATACAGGGATTACCAAAATATGTAAATCCTAAAGATTATAGATCTGGTTCTGAAGTATCTTCTAACTTCTTTGGTTCTGTATCTACTACAAATTATAATGGAGATGTTAATGGTGTTGGATTAAGTGTTACATGTACACTTACTGGTGATAAAGTAACAAGTATAGAATGGAATAAGAAGAGTCTTCAATTATATTATGAAAAAGGTATTATTGAACCTACTACTGCATATGGATATGCTACTCCTCCAGTATTACACTTCGTTCCTGAAGATGGTGCTGGTGGTGGAGCAAAGGCTGAGGTAATAGTCAGTAAGGGTCAAATTGTTGACATTAAATTAATACGTTCTGGTTCTGGATACACTAAGACACCAAGAGTTAGTGTTGCTAGGAGATTTAGTATCATTAAGAGAAATGATAGAAAGATTGATAGTTTAGTTGGATTAATATTCTCAACTACATTATTAAAACAGTCTCCTTCTAATGTTACAACTGAAATTATTCCTATTAAGGGTATTGAAGTTATTGGTGATGTTCTACTTGGAGGTCCAGCTAGTGGAGGATTAGTTACTAATAAACCAGTAGTTGTTTCTACATTCGAATTGGTTGCTGATCTTGGTGGATTTGTTTTTAATAAAGAGATCATTAGATCATGGCCAACTTCAGTCACTTCTGCCCCTATGGGATCCTCTATAGAGATTGAAATTGAAAAAACTAGAACTATTAGATCTGTTGCGACATTTAATGTCAACTTCAATAAGCAATTGATTAAATATATCGTAACTGGTGCTGTTGATAATCATTTTGCTTATCAGAACACATATAGTTCCGCAATTTTAGGACCAACTCCACAGACATTTAATAGGGTTAGTTATAGCACCGTTGGTGGTCAACTAGATCTAGGAGATGTACTTTCTACAGGTGGTATTCCAGTATCCGAGTATACACTGGAAGAGATCAGTAAGTGGGGATTTACTATTGGTGAAATCAACGAAGCGGTAAACACGCAGTTTGTTGGTAACATCAAATGGAATTTTGTTAACCCATCAATCAACTACTATATAAGTCAGTTGAACACAGCAGACTTGCCAGATGCTAGTGGTGGTGGATATGTACCAACAGGTGCTATCGTATATGCAAATACAACCAATTTCGATACAACAGGGACAATCTTTGTTGGTCGTGAGAAGATCAGTTACACTGGCAAGTTAAGTGATCGTTTTACAGGATGTACGAGAGGCGTAGAAAATTCTCCTATTGAGGAGCATCTCATTGGAGAGTACATCAGAAACGCCCTATAAATAAATATAAATAACTCGGATTTAGTCTTAATTTAACATTTAGAGACCAGTGCTATGGCAGCTATTATTTCAGAAAAATTTAGGATCTTCAATGCGAAGCAATTCCTAGAGTCATTGAGCGAAGGCGCAAACGATGCGGATGCAGCTCGAACTAGAATGTATTTCTTCGTAGGAAGATCTGCAAAATGGGATGCTTATATTGAAGTATTCAATGTATCAGGTACATTTGCAGCAGGTGAAACTGTTTCAGGTGGTGGATGGTCAGCAACAGTTGCTGAGGTTAATGAGAATAGTATTCTGGTTAATAACGTTCTTCCTACTGCTACAACTACACCTTCATTTGGAACTACCATCACTGGTGGTACTTCAAGTGCTACTGCTAAGTCTGGAGTTTATAGGTATGCTACTGAAGAAGCACCTCCTGCTCCAATTGATAACTATTCCGAGAAACTAGCAATTTATAATGAACTGATTGCTGCCAAGCGTATTACAGGACCATTTGCACGTCTAGTTGTTCCTCGTTATAACTGGAACATCTCACTAAATCCTAAGTTTGATATGTACCGTCCATCATACGCACCTACTCCAGGTGGCGGTGGTGCTGTTGGTAAATCAACTGCTACTGGTCAAACAAGTCTTTCTGACGGTAAGTTCTATGTAATGAACTCAAGTTACGAAGTCTTTAAGTGTCTTTATAACGGCGAAAGTCCTGCTAATCCAACTGGACAAAACGCTACTTATGAGCCTAAGTCTCAACCTGCTGGTGGACAAGGTGCATTTGCTAGTGGAATCTATACAGAACCTTCTGGTACTGCTGGATACATTTGGAAGCATATGTTCACTCTGCCTACAGCAGATGTTCTTTCATTCCTTTCTACAGACTTCTTACCTATCGTTGAGAAGACTGAAGCAAGTAGGGTAACTGTTGAAGGTCAAGCAGTTAATGGTGGTGTTCATGTAGCTGTTGTAGAAGATGCTGGAAGTGCTCTTCCTGCTACTGCAACACTTTATACACCAGTATACGGTGATGGTAGTGCTGCTATTGTTAAGTTTGCTACAGATGGTTCTGGAACCATTACAAGCGCATCAATGGAAGCAGTAGGTACTGGATATACTTACGGAACTACAATTCTAGAGACTGGTAAAGTATTCACTGACGCAGGTCTTACATCTGCTGCTAGTGCATTTACTGGTAAAGCTTCAATCGAAGTTGTTATTTCTCCAACTGGAGGACATGGTTCTGACGCTGAGAATGAACTATTCTCTAAGAGAGTCATGACAAACATTCGTTTGACATATGATGAGGGTTCAGGTGACTTCCCTGTAGACAATGATTTCCGTCGTATCGGTATCGTTCAAGACCCATTTGATTATGGTACAACTAACTATGCTTCTGCTTCAACATTACGTGGTACATCTGTACTAAAGATTAACGGAGCAACATCAGATTATACTGTTGACGAAGATATTTTCCAATCAGTTACTGGTGGTACTGCATACGGTAAAGTTGTGTCTTGGGATTCTGCATCAGGTATCCTTAAGTATTATCAATCTCCAGAGTTACATAGTGATTCTGGTGTAGCAAGAGCATTCGAGTCGAATGCTTCTAATGCTGTTGTAGGACAAGCATCTACTGCTAGTGGAGCTATCGATACAGGTGCTAGTGGCACCGTGTCAGGCATCGCTTTAACAGGAGGTCTAGCATCCCCCGAAATCGCTGCAAACTCTGGCGAAATCGTATACATAGAGAACAGAAGACAGATTACTAGAGCTGCTGACCAAATTGAGGACATCAAACTAGTAATCGAATTCTAATTTACCCACCGTTATTAGAGACTGGTTGCAATGCCTCAAAAGACGAATCTTAATGTCGCACCGTATTACGACGATTTTGACACTGACAAAAACTTTTACAAAGTACTCTTTCGCCCTGGATATTCTGTCCAAGCGAGAGAGTTAACGCAGCTTCAGTCTTTATTACAAAACCAAATTGAACAGTTTGGTAAATATGCTTTTAAACAGGGTGAGTTAGTCATTCCTGGTGAAATTGGATTTAATAACAAACTGCATTTTGTTAAACTATCTTCAGTATCTGAGATACCTACAAATGTCAATGGTCAGATAGTTTATAAGAAATATGATGTCACACAATTAATTAATAAACAGATTAAAGGATTAACATCTGGTGTTGTTGCAACTATCCTTCAATCTAATGTAGCAACAGAAATTGCTGCTGATGTATTATATGTTACATACACCAATAGTGGTGATGCTGGCAATGAGGACACATTCCGTCAAGGTGAGACCCTAGAGGTAGTAGACGGTGTTAATACACCACTGATGGTGGTGGGAACCGATGGAAGCGTACTTCCTACTAGTATTTCTATTACTGATCCTGACACAGGTATATCAACGTCGTTAGAGAGTCCCGCAATGGGATATGCTTCTGCTGTTAAAGTAGAAGAAGGTATTTACTTTGTTAATGGATATTTTGTTAGGAATAGTACAGAGTTACTAGTAGTTGACAAGTATTATGATAAGGCATCTGCAAAGATAGGATTCAAAATCATTGAATCTATTTCAACTCCTGAAGAAGATGCAAGTCTCTATGACAATTCAATAGGGTCTTCAAATTATTCTGCACCTGGAGCACATAGGTTAAGTATCAAACTGAGTCTCGTTGTATACTCATTAGACGAGAAGACCGATAAGAATTTTATTAAATTACTTCAAATTAAGAATGGAGTAGTACAAACACAGGTAACCCAAACTGATTATAATCTACTAGAGCAAACTCTTGCACGTAGAACTTATGATGAGTCTGGAGATTATATTGTTGATAATTTCTCTCTTGATGTAAGAGAGTATTACCAGAAGAATGGTAATCTTGGTATCTATGGTAAGAATGTAACTACTGGTCTGGTAAATGGTATTGATGAGTCTGATGCTGGTAAGAAGTTAGTTGCTAGTGTTGGTCCAGGTAAAGCATATATTAAAGGTTTTGAGATTGTTAATAAAGAGACCAAGTATATTGATGTTGATAAAGCACGTGAAACATTAAACAGAGAAGATATACGTATTAAGACAAAGGGTTTACCTACCTACAGAATTACTAACAATTATAGTTCGATACCAGTAAACTCAGAAGGATCTGAGCTTACATCATATCCTAACTTGTATTTGTCTGCTGCATTTAATGATGGATCTATTGGTATGAATAATACCGAATCTGCAACTGATCCAAAGCAGACTATTAATAGAAGGGGTTCTTTCTTTGATATCAATGCAGGTATCAAGACCCTCTATATTGAAGTTGATAATAACTATGCAACACGTGTTGCAGGTCTTACTGGTGCTAATTTCAGAACTACTGCTGATGGTATTCCAACTCTTTGGTATATTCAATCACGTGGTAGTACTATCATAGCAAACAGCTTTGAAGTTCTATCTTATTCTAGGGTTCCTAGAATTGAATCTAATCCAGATAATACAGTTACATTTCTAGAGATCACTGTAACTGCACAAAAGAATCTTTTGGATGACTTCCTTATTGAGTATGATGAGACTGATGCTAACAAGTATAGATTCATCTATATGAATGAGAATGATGCAGAGACACCTGGATCAGTTCCTTTTGGTAAGATTGTTGACTACAATGAAACAATTACTCCTGTAGTTGGTATAGCAAAACCTAGTAACTATACTCTATTGGAGAGAGGATCAGGATTTAATTCTGATACTGATATTGTTATCTCTAAAGGAAGACTATCCAATGGAGATGCAACATATAATAGTACATTTGGACTATCGTACTTTGATCCAAACTTCTTTACTAAAATTCAGTTAGATGATAAGATCTCAGTCTCTGGTAGTTTTACTCCAGGACAATATGTTAAAGGTCTTACAAGTGGTGCATATGGTGTAATAGAAGGAACTTCTACAGGATCATATACTAAGAACAAAACTCTTATGTTAAAGGGTTTATTCGGTGTATTTAAGAGTGGTGAAGTTGTTGCTGATGAAGCAGGTAATACATTAAGGATTGCAAAAGATAATACAATATCTCATTTTGTTGTTAATAGTAGAGGTGCAAATCATTCTTCTACAGCAACTATTAGAATTGATGGTGTTGAATATGATAACTCTAAGATTAAGGTTGATGTCAGTGGAGATCAATTAGTATGGAGAGTTCAGATTCTTGACAGAGATTCTGCTTTAGTTGAGTATTCTCAACCACCATTAGTTGAAATTATTGATACTGGTGCTACCAGTCAAGCAGTTGTAACTCCAGTATTGGTAAGGAATGCTGTTACAACATATACTCCACAGAATGTTAAGTCATTCTACTCTCAATTTGGATCTGGTAATGCTAATACATTTACAGCAGATATTGAGATTAACAAAGAGAAGTATTCTGAGGTTGTTTCGGTAACTGACTTTACTTTCAGTGGAAGCAAAGGAAGGAAGTATATTGAGTGTACAGGATTTGGTGGAGATGCAACAACGTTTGTTATTCATGGAGATTTAATTCAGTTCACAGATGATACTGGAATCCTTGTAAGAGGTGTTGTACAACAGTCTACAAAACCAGCTGGTGTATATAAATCAAGGATCTACTTAGACAGATCATTACCTAATGATGTTACTAATGCTAGTGTTGTTAGGGTAAGACCATCTATTAAGAACTTCAATCAGGGAACTTTAATATACAAGACTGGTTCTAAAGAAATAAGTTCTATTGTTGCTACTTCTGATGATTCGAAAATCACATATTATCTCAGGAGAGATTTTATATCTACAGGTTCTGGTGGTTCTGGATCTATTACTTTTGCTGCTCAACTCCCATTTGGAACTCAAAGATTTGTATCTTTTAGTGAAAGCAACTTCTTAATCACAATCCTTGATCCAGGTGATGCTCCTGACGTTGCTGCTGGTGATGTAGTTTATATTACTTCAGATCAAGTTGAGATAAAAGCATCTACTGATGCTGCTAGTGGATTGACATCTGGTAGTGTTAAGTTGAATTTACCTGCTGGTTACTTTGGATCTGCTTCTTATTCAACATATCCAACATTAAAGTTAACTGCTACTTTAGAAGTTACTAAAGCAAAACCAAGACTTAAGACAGCAAATTTAAACAAGAGAATTATTGTTGAAGCTGCTGGAGATAAAATTATACCTTTAAGAGGTAGAGACTATGATACTGAATCTTTAGATGTATACAGTTATGCTGATGCATTTAATTTGAAGTATGTTTATGAAGGATCTTCATCGACACCTCCTGTAGTAGATAAAGCAGGAAACCTTGTTACTGGTACTGATGTATCTAACAGGTTTACATTTGATGATGGACAAAGAGATACCATATATGATGTTTCTAGACTTGTTATCAAACCTGGTTTTGAAGCACCAGTAGGTCAACTAGTAATTGCTTTTGATTACTTTGATCATACTGCTGGAGATTTCATCACAGTTGATTCTTATTTACATGAAGCAGGTGTTGGTGCTGAAGAGATTCCATCATTTAATTCACCTGTACTAGGTAAAGTATCATTGAAAGATGTACTTGACTTTAGACCAAAGGTAGATAACGATGCAATTATAGGTGGATATCAGAATACATCATTATTGTCTGCACCTAATAGCAGATCATTTACAGGTACTGGTGGTATTGTTTCTAGTACTCCTGCTCCTGATGTTGGATTAGAATATACATTCTCATTCACACAGACACAATACCTTGATAGGATTGATGGATTGTTCTTGAATAAGAAAGGTCAATTCATTGTTAAGCAAGGTAATTCATCACTTAACCCATCTAAACCTGATGTTATCAGTGATGCTATTGCATTGTACTATATGTACATTCCTGCATTTACACAGACAGGTAAGGATGTAAGGATTACTCCAGTTGATAATCGTCGTTACACAATGCGTGACATTGGTAAGTTGGAGAAACGTATTGAGAGACTAGAATATTACACAACGTTAAGCATTCTTGAGCAGCAAGCACTGAATATGCAGATTACTGATTCTGCTGGTGTTAATCGCTTTAAGAGTGGTTTCGTTGTAGACAATTTTGAGACTCATAAGATTGGATCTTTGAAGTCTTTAGATTATAAGTGTGCTATTGATACACAGCAATCTGTACTAAGAGCACAAGCAAAAGAAGATTCGATTAATCTAGTTGAGATTAATACTAGAGATGATCAAAGATCTGTTTCTGGTTATCAGAAAACAGGTGACATTATAACCTTACCATATACAGAACTAGAACTATTAGGAAACAACTTTGCTACAAACACAGTTAATCCTAACCCATTTGTTGTTCTTCAATATGTTGGTGATTCATTTATTGGACCAAGTGTAGATTCTTGGTATGACAGTAGTGTTGAACCTTTAGTAACAGATAATAACACCAATTTGTATTCTATTTTCCTTGCTAAGGAAAATCTAAAGGAAGCATTCTCAAGTCTTTATAATTCATATAAAGTTAATTGGATAGGAGCTGATCAAGCATTCTATAATATTGGATCATTTGCAGAAGTTAATTCTAATATTGCAGATTCCACTGTTGCTACTGCTAGTGTATCAACATCTTCAAATATTAGTCCAGAAAACAATGAAGTTGGTAAAGGACTAGTAACTAAAGGTGTAGGATCAAAATTTGTTGTTACATCATTATCATACTTTGCTAGGAGTATTCCTGTTAAGTTTAGGATTAATAGACTTAAACCAAATACAAGGGTTTATGTCTTTATGGAAGGTAGAGATATTGGTAGATGGGTAAATCCTGATCTTAAGTATACTGGCATTGCTGCTAACTCATTATCAGCATTTAATGGATCTATTACTACAGATAATAATGGTAATGCAAGTGGTGTCATTTTGGTACCTGCTGGATTACCACCTAGAGAAAATGCTGTCTGGACAGGTAATGTTGATACAGTAAGTTATGATGGTGATGCTGATGAATTGAGATTCAGTACTGGTGTTAAGACTATTAGATTCACTTCAAGTTCTACTGATGCTAGTAAGGATGAAGTAGAAACATTTGCTGAAGTGAAATTCTATGCTACTGGTGTAGTACCAGAGAATCCATCTTCTATTATTTCCACAAGACCTGCATTCTTTAAAGCAAATGAAGGTACACAAATTGTTGGTAGTAATACAGAGAATCCTATAAGACCAAACCCATTTGCTCAAACATTTAAAGTTGATGGATTTGAGGGTGGTGTATTTGTAACAAGTATAGATCTATTCTTTAATAAGAAGAGTGATAATATCCCATTACGAGTTTATCTAACAGATACTACTAGTGGAAAACCAGGTAAGAATATTGTTCCTGGTACTCAGAAGGTATTAACTCCAGAGACATTCTTAAAAGTAGTCGCAAGTGATACACTTACGATAACAAAAGGAGAGAAGGTAACTGGATCTAAGTCCAATGCTTCTGGTCCTATTAGTAAACTGATTGATAAGAATAATATTGAAGTTGTTGCTAGTACTACAGGTCTATTCACACTTACAAATGATCAAGTGTATACTGTTGTTTTAGATAACAACAATGGTAAGAATTTTGTACAAGATGAACTATTAAATGTTACATCTATTACACAAGCTAATAATGCAAACAATACACAATTCACATTAAACATCACTAAGGATTCTGGTCGTGTAACTGGGTTGAATGTTGCTAATACAGGTAGTGGATACGATTCTGCAATTATTACTATTGAAAGTCCACAACTTCCTGGTGGTGGTAACGCTACTGCTACGGTTAGAGTTTCTCAAGGTCTTGTATATGATGCAGAAATGACACTTGCTGGTTCTGGTTATACTGAACCACCATCTATTGTTCTTAGAGGAACAGGTTCTGGTAATGCTGGTGCTCAGATTGAATCTGAAATTACTATTGATACTCCAGCAGTTAGAATGGGTATTGCTATTGATGAGACAGGAGAAACAGAATCTATAACTCCTACTAAGTTTGGATTTGACTTCCCTGTATATCTTGAGAATGATACTGAGTATGCTCTTGCTATTGAGACAGATTCAGTTGATTATGAATTGTGGTCTTCTAAGTTGGGTGGAGTTGAAGTTGCCACTAGTCAAATTGTCACAACACAACCTGCTTTAGGTTCTTTATTCAGATCACAGAACACAGGTGATTGGACTGAAGATCTATTTGAAGATGTTAAGTTTGTATTGAATCGTGCAGAATTTGATATTAGTAGAACTGCAAGTTTGATGTTGTCTAACGATGACTTAGGATTTGAAGCATTGGATGCACAACCAATTGAGACTAATGCAGAAGCAAATACTACTGCTACATCAACACTATTCAAGAATAACAATTATGTTGTTAAGGTTAATCATAGAGACAATGGTTTTGATATTAATAAGTCATGGGTTTACTTCAAGAATGCAGTTGATGTTGGTGGTGTAACTGCCTCATCAATAAACAGCAATCTTTATAAGGTTTCTAATACTGGTGTTGATTATTATAACATCACTGGATCTACTAGAGCGTCTGGTAATTCCTTTGGTGGTGGTACAAATGTACTAGCGACATACAATAGGAAGTTTGAGAAGGTATTTGCTTCTATATCTAATCTAACATTCAGTCAAACTAAAATTGATAGTTTTGTTAAGACTACAAACATTGCACCAATAGATGACAATTTAGGTACTTTCGTTTCATATTCACAGACTGATTATGAAAAGACTTTCTTAAATGAGGATTTCTATTTTATTAATCAGAAGATTGTTGCTTCTAAGATTAATGAAACCGTTAATAGTATCGATAATTCATTAGTTTATAAACTTGATTTATCAAGTACTGTTACACATCTTTCTCCAGTTATTGATTTGGATAGAGCATCTGTTAAGACTATTACTAATCGTATTGAGAATGCATCTGGAACAGAAGATAGGTACGGTAGAAGGAATCAAATTGTAACTTTCCTACCAGTATTTTCATTTACTGCATCTGGTCTACAAGGTGCTGAAGTAATTAATAGTTCACAAACTCTTGTTGGTACTACTTCTAAAGCAGAAGGAACTATTGTCAAGGTTGATGGTAGTACTGTATTTGTTAAGGTTACTACAGTTAATACTTTCACTGCTGGTGAAACAATAACCTTTAGTGGACAAACATTTGCTGGTGCAATCACTGTTGGTACAGATGGTCTTGTTAAATTCTGGTTTGATATACCAAATACCACTACACCTCCAACATATGTAACTGCTAGGAATCCATCAGTACCAGCAGATACTTATGATAATAAAATTTCTGGAAAGATAATCTTGTGGAATAGTAAGTCTGGTGAGTTGACTACTGTTAATGACAAGCAACCAATTAATAATGATTATACAGGAAGACTTATTGATAGTAGTAGTTTTGATAGAAACGCTAGTGTAGATGATCAGTTATCTGATATCTTTAGAGTTGGTGATCTAGTATCATATCCTAATCAACCAGTTGATGAAGTAAGTTTCATTGAAGTTGCAACAGTATCTTATGCAGATGGTGTTGACTTCATTACAGAAACCCAATCTAAGAATAGTTCTGGAATTTCTAAATATGTGACTAAAGAGATTGCTATTGAAAATCCTGCTACATCTATTGATGTAAAACTTACTGCTAACGTTACTGATATTAAGAATCTTATGATTCTTTATAAGATTAAGAAGTCTTCTTCACAGGAGAACTTTGAAGACATTGAATGGATTTACTTTAATGAAGCAGGTGAACCTGATGTAGATACTATTGCTTCTTCTGAAAATGCCATTAGTGGTATTACAGAAAAACAATCTTCATATCAAGAACTATCTTATAGCATAGAGAATTTACCAGAATTCTCATCTTATGCAGTTAAGATTGTTATGAGATCTAATAACCCTGCATTCGTTCCTAAGATTCAAGATATGAGGGCAGTGGCATCTTATTGATATGAATCACTTGAAGGTTGAGAATCAAGACCATTTGTATCGTGATGTAAATACAGGTGCAATAATAAATACTGACAGGTCTTCTTTTGCCAAATATAAATCCTCCAGAAACAAATATCGTAATATGGAGAATGAATTAGACTATGTTAAAAGTGAAATAGATGAACTCAAGACCCTATTAAAACAATTGATGAATAACAATGGCACAAGTCATAGTAAATAAGACCGATACCTTTGAAAATCAAAGGCAGAAGATTAATGAGATAGGTTATGACCTGCATACCTTCACTGGGACTCAGACTGGTCTTAATGCTACGTATTTGACTTGGAGTGATTTAAACGTTACTGTTAACTCTGCTGGAGGCGGTGGAGGATTAACATACGACAATACTAATGGACAATTTGTATATACACCACCAGATTTAAGTAATTTCATTACATCAATTGGTGATGCTATTCAGGATGCAGATTTCCCTAGTGCTGGTCTGATGAAGACTGATGGTTCTGGTGGATATAGTGTAGTAACAGATAATTCTGCAAACTGGATTGCTTTAACAGATCTATCTGTCACTCAGAATACTCCTGGAAATTCTGGATTAAGTTATAATAATATCACTGGTATATTGTCATTCACACCAGAAGATGTTAGTGGTTTCTTAACACTAACAGGTATTTCTATTAACACTGCTGTAGCAGGTACAGCAGGACTCGCATACAACAATAGTACAGGTGTATTCACATACACTCCACCAGATTTAAGTAGTTATCTAACAACAGTTGCTTTAAATGATCTTAGCAATGTAGATGCAACAACCAATCTTGGTGATGGCAAAATTCTTAAATATAATGTCTCTAATACTACTTGGGAAGTAGCAGATGACACAGGTGGTACTACACCTACATTAGCACAGGTAACTGCTTCTGGTAATACAACCAGTCTTGATATAACAGCTAGTAGTTTAATATGTTCTGATGCTGGAGGACTCATCTTAGGTTCTTCGCAATATGCTAGTTTCTCTAGATCAGCTGGAGTAAATACTCTTAATGGCAATGCTAGTGATTTCCTACTCATAGCAGATAACCTTACTTATACGTCTGGTTCAACCGTTATAGCTTCATTTAGTACTACAGGACTTAATATCACTGGCACTGTAGAATCTGATGGATCTACTACTGATGGTGATGCTATATTCAAGGGTGCTAACGCTGATGTTACATGGGACAAATCTGCTGATGCTTTATTGTTCCCTGCTGGAACTTCAATTTCTGATAAGGCAGGATCAAAAGGTACAGTAGGTCAGACACTATCTTCTGATGGTGCTGGTGGTATTGAATATGTTAGTCAAACTATAGAGGGCATTAGTAATGTCGATATTAACTCTATACAAACTAACCAGATTTTAAAATGGGATGGTACTAAATGGGTTAATGCTGCTGACACTGGTGGATCTGGTGCTGGTATTGCATTAGGAGATCTTAGTGTAGGTGCTGAACCAACAGCTGCTGGTAATGGTGGATTAGCATATAATAATTTAACTGGTCAATTTACATTTACACCAGCAGCAGATAATACTCTTGTATTCAACCATGCTAATGCAACTACATCTCAAATAGTTTATACAAATAATGGTGCTGGTACTCCACAGACATTAAACCTTGTAGCTGGTACTGGAATCACCTTCGGACAAGGTGGTGGTACTGGGAACCTTGTTATTACTGGTACTAGTGGAATTGTATTATCAGATCTTTCTGTAGGTTCTAACGCTTCTGCTTCAGGTGGTGGTGGAATTGCATATAATGATTCTACTGGTGTATTTACGTATACCCCACCAGATCTCAGTAGTTATCTAACTTCTGTTACTGAAACAGATACTCTTGAGACTGTTACTGGAAGAGGAGCAACTTCAACTAATAATGTTATATTCACTGGTGGATCTGGTGCTGGTAGACTTGATGTACAGAATGCTGGAGCCTATGCTATAACTCTTGATGCTGCTAATGGTATCACTACTAATGATGGAAAAGGACTTTACATTGGTAATATTTCTACTAATGTATGGAGAGCAAAAATTGAAGGATCTACTGGTGATCTAACTGCTAATTCTATTATTAAGACAGGTGGAACATCATCTCAATTCTTAAAGGCAGATGGTAGTGTTGACTCTAGTACATATCTAACAACTATAGATCTTTCTAGTAAGAACCTTAATGATCTTGCTGACGTTAATGCAGGATCTCCTACAGACGGACATGTACTGAAGTGGGATGATAGTTCATCTAAATGGATCTCTGCTTCTGATCAAACAGCAACAGGTGGAAGTGGTATTGCATTAGCAGATCTTTCTATAACTACTGCAACAGCAGGTACAGCAGCATTAGCATACAATGATACAACTGGTGTATTCACATATACTCCTCCTGACCTTTCTGCTGCAAGCACAGATCTAACAGCATTCTCTGTTGGTTCTAACGCTTCTGCTTCGGGTAGTGGTGGACTTGCATATACAAATACAAGTGGTGTATTCACATATACTCCTCCAGATTTAAGTAGTTACTTAACTGCTGTTGCAGTAAATGATCTTTCTGATGTAACTATTGCATCTCCTCAGAATGGACACGTATTAAAGTATAATGGTGCAAGTTGGGAGAATGCTCCTGAGTCTGGTGGTAGTACACTAACAACTGAGGAAGTTCAGGATATTGTTGGAGCAATGGTAACTGGTAATACCGAAACAGGTATTGGAGTAAGCTATGAAGATGCTACTGGAACTCTTGATTTTACTGTTAATGGTATAAACGTAAATGATCTTGGTGATGTTGCTAGTTCATTAAATGCTTCTGCTGATGATGTTCTTCAATATAATGGTTCAGAATGGATTGCAGGAGATCCTGCTTCATTTGGTATTGCATTAACAGATATATCTGTCACTAGTAATACAGCAGGTACAGCAGCATTATCTTATGATAATGTTACAGGTGTATTCTCATATACTCCTCCTAATGTTAGTACTTTCATTGCATTAACGAGTCTATCAGTAGGATCACCACAGGTTGCTTCTGGTTCTGGTGCTATTTCTTATAATAATGCTAATGGTGTATTCTCATATACTCCACCAGATTTAAGTGCTTATTTAGATAACACAGCTGTTATTGCAAACTTAGCTGATGTTGTTATTACTGGATCACCTACTAGTGGTCAAGTACTTAAGTGGGATAATGCTACAAGTAAGTGGACTAACCAAGCAGATGCGAATTCTAATGTTACAGATCCTGGTGGTTCTGATACACAGGTACAGTTTAATGATTCAGGTTCCTTTGAAGGAGATGCTTCTTTAGTATGGGATAATACAAATAACAAACTTAAGGTAGGTAACGCAGATTCTGATTCTTACCTACTTGTAGGTAGTAACACTAAGAGAGCTGAACTTAGAAATAACAATACTTCAACTTATCTCTACAGTTATGCTGATAGTACTTTCCATATAGCCGCTGCTGGTTCTGGAACCACTATCCAACTTGATTGGGTAAGTGGAGTTATGGCATACTTTAAGAAGAATGCTGAAGTTGGTTTAAATTATGCAAACGTCCTTTGCTTTGAAACTGCTGATGGTGGTTGTAAGTTCCATGGTGGTATTATTGATAAGGATAATGATATTGGATCATCAGGTCAAATATTAAGTTCAACTGGTACTGAAATAGAATGGATTAATCCACCTACACCTAGTCTTGCTATTAATGACCTAACTGATGTAACTACTGGATCTGTTTCTACCAATGATGTTCTAACATATAATGGAACTGCTTGGGCAGCAGCTGCTCCTACTGGAGGTGGTGATACATTCCCTGCTGGTGGTATTATTATGTGGTCTGGAGCACAGAGTGCTATTCCTAATGGATGGGTTCTGTGTGATGGTAACAACAGTACTCCTGACTTAAGAAATAGGTTTGTTGTTGGTGCTGGAAATAGTTACGCTGTTGATGCTACTGGTGGTGCTTCTACTGTAACCTTGACGGAAGCACAAATGCCGTCACACTCACACTCAGTTGACAATCATACACATAGTATAGGTAGCCACAGTCACACTGTAGATAATCACTCCCATAGTATTGGTAGTCACACTCACTCATTCAGTGGTTCAGGAAGTGGAACTAGTGGAACACAAAGTGATAACCATTATCATAGTGGAAACACATCTAATAGTGGTTCACACGCACACAGTATCTACGGTAGTCATCAAGGTACTATAAACACTGGTGGAACCAGATATTTGGGTGACTCTAATGGTGGTACTAATATGGGTACTGTCAATAGTGGAACTACTAACGCTCACGCACACTACTTCGATACTTTAGGAGTCAGTGAAGACCATACTCATAACACAACGATTAGTATAAGTGGAACTACTGGTGGTGGTAGTGGAAGCACAGGTAGTGAAAATCCAGGTACTAGCAGTAATGGTAATGGAAACACAGGTAACGCAAATCCCAGCACAAACTCTAAGGGAAGTGGTTCTTCACATGAGAACTTGCCACCATACTATGCTTTGTGCTATATTATGAAGACTTAAAGTATTTTAGATGCGTATTGATGATTTGGTATATGTCGCAAAGAAACAGTTAGATAAAGATTTTTGTGAACATGTAATTGAAAAATTTAAGAAAGATGATAATCGATATCAAGGTAAGATTGGTAGAGGTGTAGATCTGGATATTAAACAATCTACTGATCTTCTTATTACTGGTTCTTCTGACTGGGAAAAAGAAGATAATGTATTCTTTAAATCAATAGGACTCAATTTAGATTATTATGTAAAATGGCTTCCTCATCCATATGAAGATTTTGTGTTGAATTTTGTTCCAGAAGATACTGGATATCAAATACAAGAAACAAAACCAGGTGGGTTTTATAAATGGCATCATGATCAATTAGAGACTAGACGTTTAACGTTCATATGGTATCTAAATGATATAACAGAAGAAGGATATACTGAATTTAATTCAGGACTAAAAATTCAACCAGAGATGGGGAAACTAATAATATTTCCTGGATTATGGCCATGGGTTCATAGAGGAGTTGCACCAACATCTGAAACTAAGTACATATGTACAGGATGGATACGAGAAAGAAACGCTGATAAATAATTATTATTAAACTTTTATTATGGAAGCAAGTAAAATACGTAATGAACTCACACGACAATTGGGTGAGGCAGAGACTAAGATCTCAACAACTGAAAAGAGTCTGACTGAGTTGAAAGAATATAGATTTAAAATTATTGGTGGATTAGAGACATTAGATCTTCTAGAATCTCCTGATCCAGATGAACTTGCGGCTAATGGTGGAAAACCAATACCGCCTAAAAAACCAACTAAATAAAGTAACTTCTAGAATCTAATGGCAGCGATACCTGTAAACATAGTCGTTGACCGTCATGCTAACTATGACGTGACTTTCTTTATTACCAATAAAGATGGTACTCCACTTAACATGACAGGATATACTGGTGAGGCAGCTTTTAAAACAAGCTACACCAGTACTTCTAGTGTAGCTGTACCTTTGGTATTCGTTAACAGAACTGCTGGTGAGATTGGTATATCAATGAATAGTACAGAAACAGGTGCTTTGGATCGCAGAAGGTATGTTTATGATATTCTCTTGACTGCTCCAACAGGATACAAGACAAGAGTTATTGAAGGATTAGTTGAAGTTAATCCTGGAGTATCTTCCTAATGGCAGAGTATACCGTTAGAGTTGGATCTCAGCAACATAGTGTTGCTCTGAGAGAGAACCCTGCGTATAACTTGGATGTTAATTATCAAATTCCAACCAAGTCTACACAGTATACAAATTTAATTCTTGATGATATATCTGGTGGATTCGATGGTACACAAGATACATTCAGTCTTTCTGTTGATGGATCACCATATACACCAATAGATGAACAGCAGTTATTGATATCCATCAATGATATAGTTCTCAAACCAAATACAGATTATATCGTTTCAAACGATCAAATCGTTTTTAGTAATCCACCCGCTTCTGGACATAGATTTTCTGGTGTTGCTTTAGTAACTACAGCAGATTTAACCAGAACTCTCAACTTCGTTATTGACTCTGGATCATTCCCAATGGCAATTGGTCCGAAGGGTGATATGGCAGTGGATGTTACTGGTACAATTGAATCATTTGTTATAGTGGCAGATGTCGCAGGTAATATTGAAATAGATATATTGAAGTGTTCTTATAATGACTATCCGAATTTCACTTCAATAACAGGAACAGAAACACCCAAACTAGGTATTCTAAATACTAGTACAGAAATTAAATCGAAAGATGATAATCTTTCGACTTGGAACACCACAGTTAACGCTGGTGATATTTTCAGATTCAACGTAAACCACGTCCTGAACATAAGTAAGGCTAGTGTTGCGCTGAGGATAAAACTATAAATAATTGGTGGTTATAAATAATCATACATAGCAACGTAATTAGGACAGAGGAAAACAATGGCACTCTTAGTCACCGACAACGGCGAAATTGATTCTCTAAGGAATCTGCTTAACTATTCGCAGAATATCCCTAGGAACCTTATTCTTAAGTTGTTCACTACAGATACATATCCTGCTGAGAGTGATACTCCCTCTCAAACACGATATTTCGAACCATACACCGATAACAACACAAACGGTTATGGTGGCGCACCTACAACAGGTTATCCTGGCATCATCAATAATAGGACTGATCAGGATTATGCACAGCAGTATGGTATCTTGCTGAACGGAAACCGTTGGGGAATCGAAACTGAACCAACAGCTGTCACAACAACTAATGGTGATGGTACATCTGGAACATACCTAGTTACGGTTGCTTCTAACACAGGTATTAAAAAGGGTGACTATGTTACTGGTGGATCTGTCGGCACTGGTGCATATGTTGTTGACATTGATGGTACTACACTTAACTTAAGTGTTAAGAACACTGGTAACTTCACTGCACAACCATTGAGTTTTGGTAGAGGTCGTACAACTGCTTCTTATCCAGAGCAAACATTCACATTTGATGGTCCTGCTGGTAACGTATACGGTTATTTCCTCTCACGTGCTAACAACATGCCTACAACCATTCATGGTGTAGGTGATGCTGGTACTGCTGCTACTGGCACACAGATTTCTAAGTCTGGTGTTCGTGGTACTATCGGAAACAACTATATTACTCTTGCTGCTGTTGCTGCTACTACTGCTGCTACTGGTACTGCTGGTGAATTTGAAATTGTTGTTACATCCACAACTGGAGTTGTTGTTGGTCAGCGTGTTACAGGAACTAACGTTGCTCAGGGAGCACGTGTTACTGGAATCGTTGGTACTACAGTTTATCTAACTAAGGCAAACGCTGGTGCAGTTAGTGGTAATGCTGTATTCCAAGCAAACGTTGCTGAGGATCTTGCTCTTGGAATGAGAGTTTCTCAGACAACTACACCTAATGGTATCGATGCTGCTACAGTTATCACTGGTATCGATTACGAGACAGATGATACAGACGGAACAGTAACTGTATTCCTCAATAACGTTCTTATTGAGAACATTCAAACTTCTAACGGTAATGACGTTGTTAAGTTTGACTTCAGTAAAGTAACTGCTACAGGTCATGGTCTAGAACCAGGCGATGCAGTTTATATCGATCAGGGAACAGGTAATACCACAACTACTGCTGGTACTTACATTGTATTCGAGACACCTGATGCAAACACCTTCACGACTACTAAAGCACTTGATGGTACAGGTTCTGTGACACTCTATGATGCGATATTCTTCGCTGAAAGGTTCACAAATGGTCCTTACGCTATTCAAAACGCTGGTGACCAGATCAAAGTAACTCTGAACGTCAGCCTAGACTGATTAATTCAATTGAATTCATTATTATGTGTGAGGGGATTCATTACTGGATCCCCTTTTTTATTTTAGTGGAGGGTAAATGGCAACGCACATCTATACAACTGGTATAGACGGACCTTATGGGTCTAGTTTTGCGTTGCGTATTTTTAGTGGCGAGAGACTTTCATATTCATGGAATCCTTCATGTGTTGATGAGTTTATACAACTCGACTACGGTTTAAATTCACTAGCATTAACACCCACAACCGTCATAGACGGTGGATCTATCAACGACGTAGAAGCTGTTACGGTTGATGATTGGGGTAGAATAATTTACACAGATACTGTCCGACCTTACGGTTTCGTTAGACCTAAGACTGCTACAACGTGGACAGTTCTACATGCATGGGTTGGTACAGGTACTGTCTTTGAGATGGTCGGTAGCTACTACCGTCTGTCTGCTCCTTGGATCGTTCAAGGTACGGTACGAGTCACAGGTAGTGCGGTTACACACTGGGTTCCAGACCTCGAATTCGACGGGCTGTTTGGGATCCAGTCCCTCACAACGGAAGCTTTCTCCAAGAAAGAATCTGGTGAAGGACATCTGTATCAGATTGGTTCTGGTGCAGTTACTAGAAGTATTTCTATTGAGTCCAAGGGATTATTCAGATTCAAGAGTAGCGCAGGGGTTTCCTTCAGACCTAACTGGGTTGGATACGGTACAGCCAAGGTTTCTGGAGAAGTCCAGCAAGTTAAGCGCACATTTGGATTTGAGGGTACTGGTACTCTACCTAATATTAACAGCGAAGATAACAGAAGAGCATACTCATATAATAACTCCTCTGTTGTTCCATTCGATTATGAGGACTATGGTACTATTCCAGTACAGTCCTATCAAGTCATCTCTACAAACCAAGTACTTACAGGTATAAGTACAGGTTCTGTAGTACAAGTTAATCCTACAATAACTGCAACTGTAGATCCTAGTGGATATCAGATTGCACCTCATTCGGGTACGTTTACAAACTCGATTGAACACGCTCCAATATCTATTGGTAAGACAACCAATACTGATTGGGGTCTTCTTAGTATCACTGGTACCTTATATCCATTCGGTCTCGGTCAACTTAAGGGTACTGCTAAACAGAACTACGTACCTAACTGGATTGGTCGTGGTGACATTAAGGTATTTGGTAAAGGTAGAGGAAGAACCAAACCTAGATGGAATGGATTCGTCAGGAGTATGGTTCGTGGTGTTCTCGCAGAGAGAATTACTGCTAGTGAAATTGGATCAGGTGTACTGTTCAACTTCTCCAGAGCAGACGAGGCATTTGTATTCTCCTATGAGGGTACTGGTAATCTATACAAAATTGGTGGTGGTGAAGAGAGAGTCACTACAGATTACCTTGCTACTGGTGCTCTTGCTCCACTTCAGTCTAACGTTAAGGTCAACTTCGTACCTAACTGGAGAGGTTCTGGTACTATACCTGTCACAGGTGCAGTCTCTGACGTTAAGAGAACATATGGTGAGCAACCATTTGGTGTCATCCCAGTCTTCACTGGAGATGCATACGCTGAGAGAGTTACTTGGGATTACAACGATAGTTCTATTGTACCATTTGGTTATACAGACTTCGGTCCGTTGCCAGGTACTGCTACCATTGAGGAGATCACTACAAATACGATCCTCTCAGGAACATCTACAGGATCGGTTGTAAGAATCAATGTTGGTGTTGTTGGTGTTGTAGACCCAGACTACACTGTATCTCTTGTATCTAACTTTACAGCAGGTTCTACCTTCGATTACGGTAGTATTGCTGAAGGTTACTCTGGAAATATTGATTGGGGATATATTTCTCAGACAGTATGGCAGTATCCTTTTGGTGGATTCCAGTATACCAGTCATACACATACCTCACGCAGTGTCAGGTTTATTGCAGAGAAGACATTCGATGCAGCAGTCAAGATTCGTTCCTCTACATGGGTACGTATTAACCCACAATGGAATGGATTCATTGTACTTAAGGCATCTGGTTCTGCAACTTACAGTGTTACTAGACCATACATCGGTGAAGGTCGTGCCTTCAGTATTGTATACGCTGAAGCTTCACGTGTATTTGACTACGTTGGTGAAGGTCAGATCTACAAGATTGGTGGTGCAGTTGAATCTGTATCCTTCAACCCAGACGAGAAACAGGCTCTATTCCCAATTAGAGGTGTTGCTGACGTTAGATTCGCACCTAATTGGAATGCCTTTGGTACTCTATGGGCATCTCATGGAACAGCAGAACCTGTACTTAGATCCTTTGCTTATGAAGGTACTGGTGTACTACCTACTATCATCAGTACAGAGAAGTCCAGAACTTACTCTTACAACGATTCTTCCGAGAATCTATACGAGTACAGAGATTATGCAAGTCTACCTGGTGTTGGTACTGTTACCACCATTACACCAAGTCAGAATCTCTCTGGTACTTCACCAACTTCTATCATCAGAATTGGTCTCAATGGTGTTGTTGCAACAGTACCTCTTGGCCAGACATATGGTATCGATCCTTGGCTCTCTGCTGGAGCAACAACGATCCACGATTGTGGATTCATCACAGATCCTGGTGCAACGGTAAGAGAGGACTACGGATTCACATCTGTATTCAGTCCTATTCGCACAAAGGTTTCCGAATACCCATTTGGAAAACTTGTCAGCTTTACTTCTCTTACACACGATTCGCAGACCAAGATCTTTATATCGGATCCGATTCCTTGGGAACATGCGATCAAGATTCGTTCCGATTCAGAAGTTCGTGTACCACCTCAGTGGGTTACCAACGATCCTACACTTTGGACTTGGAGTGGTGCAGCAGAATGTACTGTTGTTATTCCTCCAACAACACCACCATTATTCAAGTTTGCTGGTGGTTACACAGATCTCAAGTTCATCACAGCAGAAGAAGGTTCTGCTCACATGGAAGTATCTGGTCGCTGCCAAGAGGCAGTTGTATCAGACAACTACAGATACGTTGTTATCGATGTTACTGGAAACGCAGGAGAGAACTTCAGTCTCCACTTCCATGGATTTGGAAATCTATATTCCATTGGTCGCAGTGCAGAAGCGATTACAATCGACATCCCTGCGTTCCAAGCAGATCTCACATTTGGTGGACTCGCAAGTCAGAGGTTTACTGCTTCCGAACAGGTTACAGTCGATATCGATCTCTCTGGTACTGCACTGGAGAAACATACAGAAGACTGGGTTGGTCAATCTCGCACAGAGATATTCAACGTTTCTGTTGTACCACTTATCACGAAACATTGGACTGGCGAAGGTCGGATCTTCAACTTCAGTGGTGCAGTCGAGGCGTTTACATTCAACCCACTCGAACTTACAGCACTATTCGACTTTACAGGTCGTCTCGACGAGAGTCGTGCAATCGCTATTGCTGGTCTGGTTCACACAGAAGTACGTGGAACATCAAGTCCAGAAATACTTACATTTGCAGAGCAACCATTTGGTCGTACAGAAGTATACGGTCAAGCAGATATTCTCAGAACACATGCCTATCATGGCGATGGTCAGGTGTTCTCTGTTGGTGGTGCAGCAGAATCTCTTACTCTCAAACTTCCAGAGTTTACAGCAGACGCAGTTCTCAAGGGTGCTGTCACCCAGAGCTTCACCTTTGGTGGTATTATTGGATCTGGTGTATTTACAGTCTCTGGAGAGATTGCAGATCCACTACTTACATTCGCAGAACAACCACTTGGAGACATATATCTCAGTGGAGATGCGGTTGTTGTCAACGTCGATATCCACTTTGGTGTTGGTGGACTGTTCTCTATTGGAGCAGCAGACGAGGCTATCACCCTCAAGTTACCTGCATTCCAAGCAGATATTGCATTCAGTCCAGAGAAAGCAGGTATTCGTGCTGCATACAGAGAGATTGGTCAAGCAGAAATTCTCTTCAGTGGAGAAGTTTCAGAACCAATCCTTACATTTGCAGAGCAACCAAGAATCGAAGTCGATATCTTTGGTGCTTCTACATCTTCCAGATCCCATGTATGGGTTGGCGAAGGTCGTATATTTGCTATCAGTGGTGCAGCAGAGAGTATCACATTTGTCTTGCCAGAATTCCAGGCAGACATGGTGTTCAAAGGATTTGGTGGATTCATCAGAACCTTCAGCGAAAGATTCACAATCGAATCCAAACTGTCTGGTACAGCACGTATCAAGTACATTCCAAACTGGATTGGTTCTGGTGGTGCAACAATCGATGTTACGTCCACATTCTCTCGTACGAGAGACTTTATTGGAGAAGGACGCATCTTCAATATCAGTGGTGCATCCGAAAGTGTTACCTTCAATCCAGAAGAGAGACAGTTACTATTCTCTATTGGTGGCACAAGGACATCAGAAACTGTTGCATTCAGTCCAGACGAAGTACCAGTACCACTCGATATTACTGGAGAAGCATTCGAGAGATTCACACCAAACAATATTGGTTCTGGTACTATCTACGTCGATGTTACAACATCCGTATCTCGTACAAGAGACTTTGTTGGAGAAGGAAGGATCTTCAATATCAGTGGTGCTTCAGAGAGTTTCACTGTCAATCCAGACGAGACTACTGCTCTATTCTCCTTTGGTGGTACAAAGACAGAGAGAGTTACTACAAGAGAAGTTCTATTTGGTACACTCTTTGCGTTCTCTGGTGCTTCGGAAAGTGTTGGAGTCGTACCAGAAGCAACAGGACTCTTTACATTCAAGGGTCGTGCAGAGGAAGCAACAACATACGCAGAAGTTGGATTCGGAAATCTATTCAACTTTGTTAGCAGCATTGAGCGTCGTACATTCCACTGGAATTCTCAAATCGATCTTGGTGTTTCTGGTATTGCAGACGAGAAACATACAGAAGCATACAGTGGAATTGGTCGTCTTTGGGGATTCGCTGGTGCAGCAGAGACAATTACATTCTCTCCAGAACTTTATGGAGTTGTCAATGTATTTGGTGTTGCCGATACTCCAAGAACAAGAGTTACAGTTGGAACTGGATCGTTCTTCACATGGAACAATGCATCCGAATCCAGAACAATTACAGTCGAGAATGTTGCAATCTTCGACTTCTTGGGTGTTGCAAGACAGGCTGTTGCAAGAAATATTGTTACAGATGTCGCTGTCGAGGTCAGAGGATCAGGTGCAGAATCCTTCACAAGGAAGGGATATGTTGGAGAAGGTTCCGCACAATTCTTTGGAGAATCTGCTTCCAGCATTACAACCACACACGATGGTTCAGGAAGAATCGATGTCTTCGAAGAGGACAATGTTCCTGTTATTGTCAAGGCATTTGTTGGTTCAGGTCGTATACCTTCACTGGCAAGTGCAGAAGTCCTCCGTACCTTCAGCTACGATGGACACTGCCCAATTGAGATTGATATCACAACTAAGGTTATTGCACCTTATCAGAGATTTGTATCTGAAGGTGGAGTTATTCTACATGTTGGTGATGCTGAGACAAGACGTATACAAGTCGCACCACCAAGATCATATGGTTGGATCATCTAATATAAATATCACATAAATATACTTGGTATCGAATAATCACTGATGACAACTCAGGTTCAATTTCGTAGGGGTACTACATCTGAACACGCTCTTTTTACTGGAGCTCAGGGTGAACTAACGATTGATACTGATAAGAATATGGCCGTCATTCATGACGGAACCACCACTGGTGGATTTGATGTATTCAGGGCAAGATGGGAATATATAAATTCAAATCAAACTCTAGGAACAAGCCTTCGTTATTTGGTGGACTCATCTAATGGTCCTATATCGTTAACACTTCCTCTTTACAATAACCAATTGGTTCCCAAGTCTGGGGATGTAATTGAGTTCATTGATGTAAAGTTTAGTTGGGATATAAATAATGTTACTCTGACGGACCCTATCGGACGACAATTTCAAAATACATATGGAGTAATTTCATCTCCTCTGGTTTTTGACGTTAAAGGCGCAGGTGTTCAACTTATTTGGGAAGGAGTTTACTGGAGGGTAATTGTCACATGACGATGTACATCAGCGATAGTTTTAGAGGAGGCGGTTCCAGTACTGGAGGTGGCTCAACAGGGTTTGCTAGTAACAACTACGATCTTGGTAACGATTTTACTATCCATGCCTTACGCAGAGATGATGATGGTATGCTCTATTATACCAAAATCAGAAGTATTGATGATGATGTAGTAACTTTCCATCGTAAAGATGGTACTCCATACCTAGATATTGCAACAGGAATGACAGATTATGTAGAAGAAACTACAGAATCTAAATCATATACTAATCATCCACAAGATCAATACCAACAGTACAGATTTGACAGTAGAAAAGTAACCTACTTTGTAGATGATAACGGATATTTCGTGGTCCGTTTCAATGAAACTTACGATTATACAACCGAGGGACCTAAGTAAAGGAAAAACAAATGGCAGATTTTAGACTTGGCAGACTAAAATTTAACTGGAGAGGTGACTGGACGGCTGCGACCGCCTATGTCATCGATGACATTGTTAAATTTGGTGCTAACACTTACGTAGCTACCGCAAACCATACATCGGTTTCAACCGCATCACTATGGTATGGAACTGACGCAGGAAGCTGGTCCATTCATACTGAAGGGATCTATAATACGGGGGACTGGGCTGCAGCAACCTTCTATAGAAATAACGATATCGCAAAATACGGTAACGTACTTTATAGGACTACTACACCTCATACTTCAACCGCTACTTTCGATTCCGCTAAGTTTTCTGCCTACTTAGATGGACTCAAGTTTGAAGATACTTGGGATTCAGCAACCGAATATCAAGTCGGTGATATCGTAACATATGGTGGTTATAGCTACGTTGCACAACAAACAAGTGTTGCTATTGCTCCAAACTTAGGTATAGGTGTTCAGTGGGAAATTCTTACAACTGGTTTTAAAGTTGTTGGTAATTGGAATTCCACTACAACATACAAACCAGGCGACGTTGTACTCTTAGGTGGTAACTCATACGTTGCTAAGACAACTAATATTAACCAATCTCCAGCAAGCAATCCTGCTGCATGGGACTTTATTGTTGGTGGATTTACATGGAAAGGAACTTGGGACGTAGGAACAACCTACTATCCAGGTGATGCTGTTGTTAGGAATAGCAACTCACATATCTGTGTTCTGGAAAATACAGGTAATGCTCCAGAAACAGATGTTAGTGGTACATATTGGAATTCACTAGCAGAAGGAGCATCTGCCAATGTTCTAACAACCGCTGGTGACCTTCTTTATCAGGGTGGATCTGGTCCTGCTAGATTGCCAATCAACACCGAGAATAAGGTTCTTACTGTTGACAATACAGGATATCCAACATGGAAAGAGAGTCACGTAACACATAAAGTTTATTACGTTACTCCAGAAGGTGCTGATACTAATGCTGGTAATAGCATTACAGCAGCATGGAGAACTGTACGTCACGCTGTAGACAGCGTAACTGGTCCTGCAACAATTTATGTTAAGGCAGGTACATATAATGAAATCCTTCCAATGAGGGTTCCTGAGCAAGTAGGTATCGTTGGTGATAACCTAAGAACCTCAAGGATTCAAGCAAGAGCTGGTGAACCTTCAAGTGTTGTTAAACTTACACTTGCACAAGTACCTGATGCTCAGTATAGAGTTCTTGGTGCTACTATCACATCTGGTGATGGAGCAAAGACTGGTGAAGTTATTGACGTTAGAGAAGGTGGTTCTGACATTTATGTTCAGACCGATGGATTTG